>Ga0206128_1000013_pt1 | contig 234331 bp, 216 predicted proteins | sample Helgoland_Spring_7_FD_148601 | JGI IMG/M metagenome (GOLD analysis project Ga0206128, IMG submission 148601) | Pelagic subsurface seawater microbial communities from Kabeltonne, Helgoland, North Sea - Helgoland_Spring_Bloom_20160426_1 | ecosystem: Environmental > Aquatic > Marine > Epipelagic ... | reverse complement strand
TCGGGCTCGGGCTCCGGTTCGGGCTCGGGCTCGGGTTCTGGCTCCGGTTCGGGTTCGGGCTCAGGTTCTGGCTCGGGCTCGGGCTCTGGCTCTGGCTCCGGTTCGGGTTCGGGCTCGGGTTCCGGTTCCGGTTCGGGTTCAGGCTCTGGCTCTGGCTCCGGCTCAGGCTCGGGTTCGGGCTCCGGCTCGGGTGCTGGTGTCGGCTGGGTCCGAAGCGCATCAGCGACCCCAAGAAATTCCTCAAGCTGACTCTCTGCCTCTCCTAACTCAATACCTCGCTCTTGAAGGTCGAATAAAATTCGGGCTAAACGTACAAATCCGTGACCGTTATTTCCGGGGTCACCGCCTGCACCAGGGGCTTCTAAGGAATCAAGAATGTCAGCGCCAGACGCAAGGGCCTCAAGAACGGCAGCCACAGTCTCATCGGTCAACTCGGCTTCTAGGGTTGAGACACCCAACCCAAATAGTTCCTCGTTGATGAGAAGCTCGGTGTTTTCTTGAACAACAAAAGCAGTTTCGTCTGCCGGTTGTATTTCGAGTGAAGCACTCGTCGCCGTGATAACAACGTCACCCGGTTGAACCTCGTCCCCTACCTTCAACGCACGCGACGTTCCATCCGAAAACCGGATGGTCGCATTACCCACTAGTGCAGTGACCGTGCCTATCATGCAGTACGTCTTAACCGAGCGTTATTTTCACCGCTGTACAGTCCCACGAAAGCGTTCGGCTCAATAGGGACCAAAGGGCAGACTTTTAAGGGACATGATGAGTCCATCAACCTGTCCCACCGCGCATAAGCAAGGCCAATTGCACCCTATCTCGGACACCTAGTTTCTGAAAAACAGTAGTTAATCGTGCCTTTACAGTGCGCTCAGAAATATTAAGCCGCTCTGCAATCTCGCGATTACTCAGCCCATTGGATACTGATTGGGCGACCTGACGCTCACGCTTGGTCAAGTCATCAAAGGACACCTCAGGCTGATCGGACATCTGTGACAACAAGCCGCCGGCACCAGACATGAACCGACGCATCAAAGACGCTGGGAGCCAAAAACCGCCGTTCTTTACAGTAGTTTCGACAAGTTTGAGCTGCGTCGTCGCAGCTGCAACATGACAATAGCCCCGAGCACCGCGACCCAAAAATGCAAAGGCCTCCTCGTCATTGGGCACAGACACCAGGCAGACAATTGGCGCCGAATCATCGGCAACCACTATTCGGTCGAGCATCAACACGGCTTTATCAAAATCTAGCGTCGAGAAATCCAACCAGTAAGTAACCGAAGCACTAATGCGCTGCCCCCGCAGAGAAGAGCGAAGCACCAACGGCTCGAGCGCTTCGATCCAGCGAGCCGAGGGCTCCGGCGACAGGGTTAGCATGGTATTAAACATTACCGCTCCGATAATGCCCGCTGCTGCGCACGAAGGACCGGCTTCATGAGATAAGACAAGACGGTCTTTCGGCCTGTAAGAATATCGACGTCAACGGTCATACCGGGAATAATCGGCTGATCAGGACCAAAATCGACTTCGCGTGTTCTGACGGTGACCTCGTAGTAAGGCTCATCATTACTGTCGAGGATCGTATCCGCACCAATCTGCTCAATGACGCCTTCCATGCCACCGTAAACGACAAAATCATACGCCGTGAGTTTGACGTTTGCCTCTTGTCCCGGGGCTAAAAAGGCGATGTCCTTGGGTTTAATTTTCACCTCGAGTAACAACGTGTCATCGGCAGGTATCAGTTCAACAATATCTCTGCCTGGGAGCACAACACCGCCGACCGTATTGTAGTGAAGCTGCTTAATGGTGCCTGTGACCGGGGCAACCACGTCCGTCTGATTAACGCGATCACTGAGTCCTTCACCGGCCTGTGAGCGTGATGCAATTTGTGTATACGTTTCGGCAAGCTTCTCGCGCGTCTGATTGAGAAACTCCAGTCGAACTGTCTCTATCTTACTGGTCGCCTCTTGAACAGCCGCTTCCGACCGACGAATACCCGCTCGGACCTGGCGCAGTTCACCCGTGGCTCGATTGACCTCTCTTTCCAATCGAAAGATTTCAACTTGGGACGCCGCACCTGATGCAACCAGGGGTCGTGTAACGTTGAGCTCATTTCGTGCAAGCGAAGACTCTTTAACCAACTGATCCCGCTTCGCTTCGAGCTCGATCAACTCTTCTTCACGTTGCCGCTTTTGTCGAATCGCAATCAGCTTTAGCGTCTCGAGCTCTTCTTTACTCGTTTCAAAAAGTTCAAGCTCCTCGGCAAACACTTGCGGGGAAAGGCTCACCATGGCTGGATCGGGTAAAAACTCACGACCCGACGCTAATGCATCCAGCCGCAGCGCTCTAATCTTCAGCCCCCGAAGTTCGGCCTGATTTTCACCCAACGACGCCTCTGATCGTGTTCGATCTAAACTTAAAAGCAGCTGGCCTTGCTCCACCAGCTCACCTTCAGAAACGAGGATTCGTTGCACGATACCACCGTCTTGAGAACCAATAATTTGAACTTGGCTCGAGGGAATAACCTTGCCCGTGCCTCGCGTGACAGTGTCCACACCCGCTAGCGCACTCCACACAATCAAAAGGCTGATTGATATCAGAACAGCGTAGAGTAATTTTCGAGCCCGTGTGGGCTCCTGCTCGATAATGGCTTCCTCAGAAAGCTCGCTCCAGTCCCGTTGCGCACGCGTCTCGCTCGATTGATCGTTAGGCATCTGCCCTCCCAATCTTTCCTTCCCGAAGCGCCGCGATTACAGCATCGCGCTTGCCGTCGGCAACCACTTTGCCAGAGTCCACAACAAGAATACGGTCCGCCAATGCCAGCAAAGAGTTGCGGTGCGTAATCACAATCAGCGTGCGTCCTTCGATATAGGTTTTTAGGTTCTCAATAATTGCGCGCTCGGTACTTTGATCGGTTCCACCCGTGGGTTCGTCCATAATGAGAATGGAGGGTTCAGTGACCAATGCCCTTGCCACCGCAATGCATTTTCTCTGACCGCCTGACACTGAGTCTCCCCGCTCTGATATCGGCATATCAAAACCCAAGGGGTGCCGGTTGACCCAGTCTGCAATTCCGGCGCGCTCTACGGCTTTTATCAGTTGTGCGTCAGTAATAGCGGGCCGGGCCAGTGCAATATTATCGCGAAGAGAACCTGTAAATAGCGTCACGTCTTGAGGGATATAGCCTACCGCGCCTCTGTATTCACGTGGGTCAAGTTGCCTGATGTCGACGCCATCTACTCGAATCTCGCCGTCAGTGGCCTCGAACAATCCGAGTGCCAGCTTCGCTATAGTCGATTTACCCGAGCCCACGCGCCCAAGCACCGCAATATGCTCACCCGCCCTGAGCTTAAACGAGGTTTGATTCAGCGAATTTATTCCCGCGCTGGGATACTCAAAACTAACATTTTTAAACTCGAACGATCCCTGAAACCTGTCTCGGGATATAAACGCCTTTTCGTCCTTGTATTCGCTTGGCGTTGCAAACAAAGCATCGAGCGACTTCATGGCCACCTCGGCATTTTGGAACTGAGCTAACAACGATCCAAGCTTTGCAAAGGGACTGACGGCTCGCGTCGACAGCATCATGCACGCGATCAACCCGCCCATACTCAGTGCGCCGTCCGAGATCAGATAAACACCGACGACAATGACCGACAGCTGAACAAACCGCTGAACGGTAGAGCTACTCTGCGTCAGTTTAAGGTTAAGGCTTCTGGAGCGCAGGTTTTGACTGGCCAAAAATCGAGTGGCGTCTTCCCATTGACGCTGCATGACCGACTCAGCGCCCATGGCTTTAAGCGTCTCAAGTCCTGACAGCGATTCTATGAGGGTTGAGTTTCGCTGAGCGCCTGCGGCGTAGCTTGTTTCCGTCAGCTTTTCCAAGCGCGGCCTCACAAACAGTGTGATGCTGAGCAACACAGCCAATCCAACCAAAATCGGCAACACCATCGTTGGCGATATCCAAGCAATAACGAGCAAGAAAATAAGCGCGAACGGAATATCAATAAGGCCAGTCAAAGTGGCCGACGTTGTAAAATCTCTAAGAAACTCAAAAGAACGAAGGTTCGATGCAAATGAGCCGACGGAGGCAGGCTTAAACTCTAAGCGCATCCCAAGCGTCTTTTCCAAAATGCTGGCCGACAGTGTGATATCGATTCGTCGTGCCGCGTAGTCAAGAAAGTAGCCTCTTACAATACGTAAGATCAGATCGGCAATGAGCGCGACGAAAACACCAAAGGCGAGAACCCAAAGCGTTTCAAACGCGGCATTGGGGACGACTCGGTCGTAGACGTTCATCGTAAAAATAGGGACCGACAAGGCCAAAATATTGACGAAGAACGACGCGACTAGAACGTCACGATAAAGTGTTTTATGTTCTGCCATGACCGACCAGAACCAGTGCTCCTTGTGAACACCCAGCCCGCCGAGAGACGATTCAAGTAACCGAAATTTTGGCCGCACTAACAGGACGGTACCCGTCGCAATGGCGGTCAGTTCTGCTGTTGATATGAGCCTCGTAACCTCACCGTGCTGCGGCTCATACAATGTGACAAGACCTTCAGCATCGATAGATTCAATGACGCCACATCGGTTTCCTGCTAAGAGTATTAACGCGGGCAAGAAATCCTCGCCAAGTGCCTCGACATCAAGCGTTTGCAGCCGCGCACGCAGACCTGCTCGCTTCGCAGCTCGGGTCAAAAGATCGGGGGTGAACTCATCGAGGCTCGTTGGCAGTCCAGTAGTCAGTGATTGAAGTGTCGCAGGGGCCCGATGGTGGTGTGCTATGCGCTTCAAACACGTCACAAGCGCCGCACCCGGACTCATTAAAGAGCCGGATTCAATCTCGCTGGCACTACGTTCATTCTCCACACTGATCCCCACCAAAAAAAACGCGCCGAAGCGTGTTGTGCTCGAAACCGCTCTCCCTTGCGTTCGGTGCCGGGCCTCACCCAGAGGTCACTTTTTAAAACCAGCCCCAAACATGTAAGTGACGGCGTCGTGCTGAGTAGCTTGTCTGTTAATTATCTATGAAATCGCCCACCCGAACCGGCTAGTTCGAACCTAAACTGTGATGCGGTTAACACTTTGTCATACTCAATCGCGATATATAGCCTCGCTTACCAAAGTAAATAGCGAGACCGGCCGTCAACACCACACTACTGACGCCATTTTTTTGACGCAAGCGAAAACGCCTCCGCGTGTCCCAGATCACGATCTAAACGTGACCCAATCAACCCGATAATGGAAATAGCTAACGGAACGCTAGCGCGCGGAGGGTGCAGTCTCCGTGCGCTTACAATGCACCCAGTAGAGCACAGTGGTCAACAAAACGACCGCACCGCTTTGGTGTCCCGCGGCAATCGTGACATTTACATACGAGAGTACGGTACCGATACCAAGTACAATCTGCAGTGTCACTGCAGCCATCATTAAGACACTCGCGATGCGCACCCTGAGATCGTGCGACCGAAGTACACCGTGAAGCGCGGCAGAGATCACAATCAAACCCGTCGCATAGGCCAGCATTCGATGATTGAAGTGAATGGTCGTGACCTGCTCAAAGACTGATAGCAAGCCGTCTCTATAAAGGGCTGGAGGAATAAACGAATCCCCCATCAGCGGCCAGGTTGGAAAAGACAGCCCAGCATTTGTACCTGCGACAAATCCGCCACTCAAAATCATGAGATAGACCAGAGGAACAAGGCTCAGCGCCACTGACGCATGACCCATACGGATTATCCGCTCCGGCGAGAACAGACCGATCGTGAGCCACACGATATAGCCGTAAATAGCGATTGCCAGTCCCAAGTGTGCGGTCAGGCGGTACTGAGAGACATCCGGGCGATCGACGAGTCCACTTTGAACCATATACCAACCCATCAACCCCTGGCATCCACCCAGTATCAACAGCGCAAAAAGGTGTGGTTTGAGCCGCGGGTGAACTTTCCCCATCCAGAGAAAAGCCATCAAGGGGAAGAAAAAGAGCAGGCCGATGAAACGCCCCAACATTCGGTGCAGGTACTCGAACCAAAAAATCTGCTTAAATTCGTCGAGCGACATTCCTGTGTTAATCAACTGGTACTCGGGGAACAGCTTGTACTGCTCAAAGAGGTAAACCCAATCGGCCGTCGATAACGGAGGGACGACACCCATAATCGGCTGCCAGTCGACCATCGACAGTCCCGACTCCGTCAGCCGAGTAATCCCGCCCAGTAAAATCATCCCGAAAATGGTGACAGCACAAACCAGCAACCAGCGGCCAATCAGCTTGTCGTCTTGATATCTCGTTACTTCAGTCATTTTTGTCCCCCAAAGACACAGACAGTTTAACAAAATCAAGAAGCAGTTCGTTGTCTGGAGTAGACTTCGCAACAAATTAAGGAGTACCCCATTATGTCGTTGCTGCGTTTAAGCGGCGCCGAGTTACATTTCGGCACCCAAGTCTTGTTGGATAAGCTCGACCTCACTGTCTCAAAAGGCGAGCGTCTCGGCTTACTCGGCCGAAATGGTGTGGGTAAAACCACGCTTTTTCGCGTGCTGACCGGAGAACAAGGTCTCGACGACGGCGAGCGTTGGATTGACCCCTCGCTTAAAATGGCGCGACTGGAGCAGGAACTTCCGCTGGAGGGCGACACCTCCGTCTTCGACTGGGTCGCCGGCGGCCTCGATCAAGCCGGTGAACTCTTGATTCAGTACAGCAGCCTGTTGGGGGCTGAAAGCAACGCCGATTTAGCCAAGATGGCGAATATCCAAGAAGCGCTAGACGCCTGCGATGGATGGACACTCCAAAATCGCGTGGAAACCACACTGACTCAACTGGGTCTCAATGGCTCGCAACTTCTCAAGGATTTATCGGGGGGGTGGCGCCGGCGCGTAGCGCTGGGGCGAGCCCTGGTGTCTGAACCCGATCTCCTTCTGCTGGATGAGCCAACCAACCACCTCGACATACCCACGATTGTCTGGCTTGAGCAACAACTTAAAAACTTTAGTGGCGCCATTATCCTGATTACCCACGATAGGCGGTTCTTACAAGCCATAGCCAATCGGATCGGTGAGCTCGATCGCGGTCAGCTCACAATCTGGGAAGGGACCTACCAAGACTTTCTGAAGCATCGCGCTGAGCAGCTGGCAGCCGAGGCGACTGCCAACGCCTTGTTTGACAAAAAGCTGGCGCAAGAGGAAGTGTGGATCCGGCAGGGCATCAAGGCACGCCGAACACGCAATGAGGGTCGGGTGAGACGGCTGGAAGCGATGCGAGAGGACCGCGCCTCGCGGCGAAGTCAGGCGGGGAAAGCCAACATCACTATCGAGAGTGCATCGCGATCGGGAAAGCTCGTTGCCGAAGTCGAAAAAGCGGGCGTCCGTTTTGGCGATCACACTGTGATTCAAAATGTAAATACCATTATTCAGCGTGGTGATCGGATCGGTATTGTCGGTCGCAATGGTGCGGGTAAAACGACGCTCATAAAAATGATACTGGGAGAGCTGGAGCCGAGTTTTGGACAGGTTAAGACCGGCTCAAAGCTGCAGGTCGCTTATTCAGACCAACTCCGCGGACACCTTGACCCGGAGGGCACGCTCATTGACAACATTTGTGGTGGCCAAGAGTTCATCGAAATTGAGGGCAAAAAACGTCACGCAATTGGCTACCTTGGCGACTTCTTATTTTCGCCTGATCGCGTTCGTGCGCCCACAAAAGTCCTTTCTGGCGGCGAACGAAACCGCGCTATATTGGCAAAATTATTCACGCAGCCCGCCAACCTTCTGGTGCTCGATGAGCCGACGAACGACCTGGATATAGAAACGCTGGAACTGCTCGAGGAAGTGCTGCTTGAGTTTTCGGGTACAGTCATCTTGGTCAGTCACGACCGAGACTTTATGGACCGCGTAGTCACCAGTCTTTTGGTGATTGACGAGCAAGGTCATGTCGAAGAACAAGCCGGTAATTTTTCAGATTGGGAGGCTCGCGGGGGCGCTTTACTGAGCACCGTTGATGAAAGTCGACTCGCAGCAAAGGCTGTAAAAACCAGTGTTCCCGCAGCTGTTTTAGCGTCTGAGGGGAAGGCTCAGGTAAAAAAGAAGTTAAATTATAAAGAGCAGCGAGAACTCGACACCCTGCCCGACCTAATCGCCGGTCTTGAGACGCAACAAGCCACGCTCGAGGAAGCAACAAGTAGCGCTGATTTTTACGCTCAAGATCAAGCGCAGGTCAAAGCAGTATTAGCCGAGCTTACCCGCGTCAGCGAATCGCTCGACGCGGCGCTCGACCGACTCGTAGCACTCGAGGACTAGTACCAAAACGTGGATTAAAGCGCCGAGGCGACTGCAGCCACCACCTTGTCCATGTTGTCAGCATTCAGCGCCGCAACATTAATTCGTGACGAGTCGAGCATGTAAAGACCATGTGTCTGTCGCAAGCCTTTTGCCTGCTCCACAGACAGTCCGAGAAAGGAGAACATTCCCTTCTCACCGGCAATAAAGGAGAAGTCCTGATCGGTTTTCGCCGATAGCTTCTCCGAAAGCTGTCGGCGCAGTGAAATCATACGTCCGCAAACATGTTCAAGCTCCCGCTCCCAAGACGATCGCAGTTCGGGATCACTCAAAACACGTCCGGCTAGCAGCGCCCCATGAGCGGGCGGCATGGAGTAGACGCGCCGCGCCGCGCCCAAGCCGTGACTCTGAGTCGCAGCGGCACTCTGAGTATCACGCCCAAAAAAGAGCGCAACGCCCGTTCTCTCGCGATAAAGACCCAAATTTTTGGAGCAGGAAGCCGCAACAATGAGTTCACCCAGACGGCTCGCCATGAGGCGCAACCCCTGGACATCCTCGACTAAACCCGAACCCATTCCTTGATACGCAAGATCAATCAGCACCGTAAAACCCTGTTCGAGTGCCATGTCCGCAAGGATGGACCATTGTTCAAGCGTCAGATCCGCACCGCATGGATTGTGGCAACAGCCGTGTAGCAGAACGACGTCGTCACTTTTTGCTGATTTCAAATCGTTAACCATCTGCTCAAAGTCAACGCCGTGAGAGCGAGGGTCGTAGTAGCTGTAAGTTGCAAACTTCAGTCCAACCGAACCCATTAGAGGAATGTGGACGGGCCATGTTGGATTGCTGATCCACACCGTTGCGTCGGGAGATGCCGCCGCTAAAACCTCAGATGCGATTCGAAGCGCACCACAGCCGCCCGGCGTTTGCACTGCCGTAATGTGAGTACCGTCACCGACGAGCTCGTCGCCAAAAACAAGCGTTTTCATACCGTTTAAATAGGCCGGATCACCGGCTGCCGGTAGATAGGCCTTGGTCACCTCTTCGTCAATCAACTGACGCTGCGCTTTTTTGACCGCCTCAAATACCGGACAGATACCGGTCTCGTCCATATAAATACCCACCGTAAGGTCAATCTTGTGAGGATTGGGATCGGCGCGGCATGCGGCAGCCAGACCGAGTATTGGATCGGGGGCTAAGACAGACAGTTGTTCTAACATCGACGGGCTCTTTGAGTAACAAAACGACGGCGGGAGTATACGGTATGGGCGATTTTCCATAAATGCCTGATATCATTTACCTTACATTTTCCTATCGATTCATCATGAACAAAAAGCCGCTAGAGACACACAGGGATCAACTTTTTGCCGACCTCGTCGCTGAACCGTCGCAGTTCAGCTTCAATGAGGCCGTGGTCGATGTGTTTCCCGATATGATCCAACGATCTGTTCCCGGCTATGGAACCGTCGTAAGAATGACCGGCGTGTTGACCGAGCAACACGCGAAAGAGGGGACACATGTCTATGACCTTGGCTGCTCGCTGGGCGAGTCAATTCGAGCAGCGGAGCTGGCTATTGGGGATAGAGCGTGTCACTTGATCGGTGTCGATAACTCACCGGCGATGATCGAAAAAGTCCGCGAAGAAATGCGTCCACTATCGAAAATAGTGTGGCACTTGTCCGACATCACTCAGATGGAATTTAAGACCGCGAGTGTGGTCATCATGAACTTCACCCTGCAATTCATTCCAATAAACGAGCGCCTTAAGCTTCTCAAGCAGATCCGTTCGTCCATGGTCCCGGGTGGTCTGCTGATTCTCTCTGAGAAACTCACCATGCCAGACGCGGAGATGAACCAGTTGATGGTGGAACTCCACCACGATTTTAAACGCTCGCAAGGCTACAGTGACTTAGAAATTGCTCAGAAACGAGACGCCATTGATAACGTACTGATACCTGAAACTGCAGAAGCCCATAGAACACGGTTAGCCGAAGCCGGATTTTCGCGATCCAGCATCTGGTTTCAGTGCCTCAACTTTGCTTCGTTCATCGCAATCGCATAACCACGCATGGATATCCCACAAGAATTAAAAACGGACATCAAGGCGTTTTCAGACCGATGGGAAGAGGCGACGCTTCGTGATTGGCTCACCACCTTACCCAATCAACTGGCCGCGAACATGGCTGAGAGTCGGTTTGGTGATCTACCCCGATGGCGCTCGTCGCTCGCGTCTTTGCCAAAACTCAAGGCGCAGTCAACGGAACTTAATGCGTCCAGCATCGCCGTTAACGGCGCCATTTCAGCCGAGCAACGCACTGCTCTCGAAATAGCGCTACGCGGTCTACATCCATGGCGCAAGGGGCCCTTCTCCCTGTTCGGTATCGATATTGATACCGAGTGGCGATCAGACTTCAAATGGGACCGGCTTAAGAATGTGATTGACCCGTTAGACGGACGCCGAGTACTTGATGTCGGGTGCGGCAGCGGCTATCACTGCTGGCGAATGAAAGGCGCAGGAGCAAGTGAAGTCATCGGTATAGACCCCACGCCATTGTTTGTTTTGCAGTTCAAAGCGCTTCAAACTTACATTCAATCGCCTGAAGTCCATGTCTTACCCCTGACGCTTGAGCAACTGCCTGGAAAATTACGCGCTTTTGACACTACGTTTTCAATGGGCGTCCTGTACCACCGGCGAGCGCCCATCGATCACCTCACAGATCTGCGCGATACGCTTAAACCGGGTGGACAGCTGGTGCTGGAGACACTCGTCGTTGCCGGCGATGTGAACACTGTATTTGTGCCGCCGGGGAGGTATGCACAAATGGGTAATGTCTGGTTTCTACCAAGCCCTGAGGCGCTGATAAGCTGGATGGGTAAGGCCGGCTTTGTCGACATCGAGCTTTTAGATGTGAGTCAAACCACGATTGATGAGCAGCGATCGACCGACTGGATGACATTTTTTTCGCTCGCCAACTTCTTAGACCCAAATGATCCCGCTAAAACCGTGGAGGGTCACCCGGCGCCGACACGTGCGCTGATCACCGCGCGCGTGGCGGACGCTTAATCGTCGGAAGAGACAATCGAAGAAGCAGGCGGTTTCAAGGGGAAGGTTGCGATCTTGCCTGAGTCGCTCCCTTCACTGACTTTTGCAGCCCCTTGCTTTTCCACTTCGTCGATTCGAACAATAGATTGCATTGGAATATAGCTGCGTTTAACGCCCGAAAACTCAGATTTGAGCTTCTCTTCACCCGGATCAACCAAAATGGCAGAGCGCTCACCGAAGAGGAGCTCTTCAATTTCGACAAAACCCCACATATCGCTCTGATAAATGTGCTTCGCAAAAACCTCAAAGATCTCTTTCCCATTGTGGAAAATGATTTTGTACACGGGTTGGTTCGACATGCGCTTTGGACTGCTCCTTATTGGGGTGGCGATGCTACCACTTTTGCCAAAATTCTACAGTGCCTGCTGACCGCCTTTTCTCGTATAACGCAGGTATAATGCCGACTTGTCCGACCATCGAGCACACAGAATTGAGCACTCCAACCCGATCAAAAGTTTTTATCCAGACACACGGCTGCCAGATGAACGAGTACGACTCCGCTCGGATGGGCGATCTGCTGCGCGAAAGCCACGGCATGGAGCGCACAGAGAACGCAGAGGAAGCTGACGTTCTGCTGCTCAACACCTGTTCTATTCGCGAAAAAGCACAGGAAAAAGTATTTCACCAGCTGGGTCGATGGCGCGCGCTCAAGGCAAAACGCCCAGAGGTGGTCATTGGTGTCGGTGGCTGCGTGGCCAGTCAAGAAGGCGAGGCGATCAGCAAACGGGCGCCATTTGTCGACCTTATCTTCGGACCCCAAACGCTCCACAGACTGCCAGAAATGCTCGAGACCCGGAACGAGCGGGACAGTGCTGTGGTCGATATTTCGTTCCCTGAGATCGAGAAATTTGACCGACTGCCGCAACCGTCAAGTGACGGCGCAACTGCATTTGTCTCGATTATGGAGGGGTGCAGCAAATACTGTACATTTTGCGTCGTCCCCTACACGCGTGGGGAAGAAGTTTCCCGGCCGGTTGACGATGTCATCGCGGAAGTGGCTCACCTTGCCAGCGCAGGCGTTAAAGAAGTCAACTTATTGGGACAGAACGTCAACGCTTACCGCGGACAGAATCACCTCGCAGAGACCGTTGATTTTGCAGAATTGCTCGGACTGGTCAATCTTGTTCCAGGTATCGAGCGGATTCGGTACACAACGTCACACCCGGTGGAATTTAGCGATGCCTTGATCGAGTGCTACCGCGATATTCCAGCACTCGTCGATCATCTCCATCTTCCAGTCCAAAGTGGTTCGGATCGTATTCTGATGGCGATGAAAAGAGGCCACACGGCCATCGAATACAAGTCAAAAATTCGCGCCTTGAGAGCCATCAGACCCAACATATCATTGTCCTCAGACTTCATAGTGGGTTTCCCAGGCGAGTCCGACCAAGACTTTCTTGACACCATGAAGTTGATCGACGATGTGGGCTTTGACATGTCCTTTAGCTTTATTTACAGCGCGCGGCCCGGTACGCCTGCCTCAGATTTGACCGACAACACCTCGGAGGCGACAAAGAAGCAACGACTGCAGTTGTTGCAGACGCGCATCAACCAGCAAGCCATGGCAATTAGTCGACACATGGTCGGCACCACTCAACGCATTTTGATTACCGGTGTCTCAAAGAAGGATCCGGGCCAACTGGCGGGGCGTACGGAAAACAATAGGGTCGTCAATTTTTCCTGCCTTGACCACGAAATGATCGGTGAATTTGCAACCGTCGAAATCGTCGACGCCCTTCCGAACTCATTACGAGGGGTGATTGTCAGTTGACAAGCGGACTCAGACCGGTATCTTCACCGGCCCATTGTGATACGAGCGGCCAAACAGCCCTTGGACATTGACCCGACACCCCCCGAGCCCGACAGTCGGGAGGACATAACATCCTCTTCATTCTCCCTCGAACCTGAAGACGCGAAGCATGTAGCCCTGCTTTGCGGGCATCTCAACACCCATTTCAAGCTCATTGAGGACCGATTGCGCGTCTCAATCAGCAATCGAGGTAACCAGATTCGAATCTCGGGGCCTGATGCGGCGCGGATATCGGCGGAGCGACTGCTGAAAAAGCTTTATCGCGACGTGACGACAGGCACGCGGCTGAGTCCGGAAGCGATTCACCTGCAACTGCAGCAGGCTGACCTTGAATTGCTTCAGTCCAATGATGCAACGTCGGAATCCCTCTTGATTAAGGGCCTTAAAACCAAACGCGGTACGGTTAAGCCGCGGGGTAGAAGCCAGATCAGTTACGTGAAGGACATTCAAAAGCACGACCTCAACTTTGGCATTGGACCTGCAGGAACCGGAAAAACGTACTTGGCTGTTGCTTGCGCGGTACACGCGTTGTTGGAAGAGGACGTCAAGCGAATTTTACTCGTCAGACCCGCGGTTGAGGCAGGCGAGCGACTGGGGTTTTTGCCCGGCGATCTCACTCAAAAGGTCGACCCTTACCTACGACCACTCTACGATGCCTTGTACGAAATGCTCGGATTCGAGACGGTCGGCAAGTACATCGAGCGCAATATTATTGAAGTTGCACCGCTGGCCTTCATGCGTGGAAGAACGCTTAATAACGCCTTCATCATTCTCGATGAAGCGCAAAACACCACGCGCGAACAGATGAAAATGTTCCTCACACGGTTGGGATTCGGTTCGACGGCTGTGATCACCGGTGATGCGACTCAGATCGATTTGCCGCGCGGCCAACCCTCAGGACTCATTCATGCAACGCAAGTGCTTGAAGGTGTCGAAGGCGCCTCATTCACATGGTTCAACAAAAAAGATGTGGTGCGCCACCCGCTGGTTCAGCGCGTGGTCAATGCTTACGAAGAGCACGATGCGATTATGGACTCGTCAGACAAAGACCGTTGATGATGAAAATCTGTATTCACATAGACCGCAACGGGATTGATGCACCCAGCGACGCTCAGTTTCAAAACTGGGTGGCTACAGCGTTGCAGGGGAGTCACACGCATGCGGACATTCCAAACAGCCCTGAGCTGAGCATTCAGCTAGTGACGAGCGAGGAAATGAGTCGACTGAACATGCAATACCGAGGCAAGTCCCAGGACACCAATGTGCTCTCATTCCCCGTTGAGTCCGCGCTGCAAGCGCAAACTGGGCTACTGGGCGACATAGTCATCTGTGCGGCAGTGGTTTCGCGGGAGGCTGCTGAACAAGCGAAGCCTGACGCTCACCATTGGGCACACATGACGATTCACGGGACCCTGCACTTGCTGGGTTACGACCATATTGAAGAGGCCGACGCTACGATCATGGAAACCCTCGAAGTAGCACAATTAGCCTCGTTAGCTATTCCCAACCCCTACCATGCTTGAGACACTCAACCTCTGATGAATACACAAGATTCAAAAAGTAGCGACAACGACGACAGGTCTTGGTTGGATCGTCTGACTCAAATGGTGACGGGTACGCCCTATACGCGCGCTGATCTTGAGGGTTTGTTGCAGCTCGCCGCGGACAATGAAGTCATCGATGCCGATGCAAAAACGATCATGGAAGGCGCCATGATCGTGGGCGACATGCAGGCGCGCGATGTCATGATTCCGCGCGCACAGATGGTTGTGATTCGAGCAGAGGCGACGGTTGATGAGGTATTACCTCAGATCATTCACACCGGTCACTCGCGCTACCCGGTGGTAGGAGAAGGTACTGACGATATTCTCGGCATACTGCTGGCGAAGGACTTACTCGGGTTTGTTCTCAATCCAGAGGCTAATTTTGACATCCAAGCCTTGCTGCGACCCTCAGTGATCGTTCCTGAGAGCAAGCGATTGAACGTGTTGCTACGAGAGTTCAGGCAAGCGCGCAACCATATGGCGATTGTCATTGACGAATACGGCGGTGTCGCGGGATTAGTGACCATCGAAGACGTCCTTGAGGAAATCGTCGGTGAGATCGAGGACGAGACGGACTCGGACGAAGAAATTCAAATCAGAAAGCTTACTGAAGATAGTTTTTTCGTTCAGGCTCTGACGCCCGTTGCGGACTTCAATGAAGCCTTTAACGTCGAATTCAGCGACGAGGAATTCGATACTGTCGGTGGCCTCGTACTGCAAGCGTTTGGTCGCCTCCCCGCACGCAATGAAATCATCACCCTCGATCGCTTTGAATTTCGAGTGATTAACTCAGATCAGCGCAAGCTCAACAGCTTACGCGTGACCGTATTACCCAAAGAGTAACGAGTGGCGATTAAGCACTCTGTTCAACGTGCTTTGCTTTGCCTGGTCGGGGGTCTCGCCTTCACCCTTGGACTTTCACCCTTTGATCTTAAGCTTGCATCGATCGCAAGCGTCGGCTGCTTATTCTTAGCCATTCAAGGTCAGGGCTGGCGTCGAGGTGCGTTATTGGGCTGGATTTATGGTGTCGGATTTTTCGGTGCCGGTGTCTCTTGGGTCTACGTCAGCATCCATATTTACGGTCAGGCACCCGCTGGCCTGGCCGCAGCCTTGACCGCCGTTTTTTGTGGTGGTTTGGCACTCCTCACGGGTATCCAGGCGGCCCTATTTTGTGCCGTTCAGCCTCGCGACGCGTTATCACGAGTTGCGCTCTTTACAGCACTTTGGGTCGTATTTGAGTGGGTTCGAACATGGTTCCTTACCGGCTTCCCTTGGTTGTTCATTGGGTACGCAGCGATTGACACACCGATCGCGGGTTGGGCACCTGTCGTCGGCGTATTAGGTGTCTCGCTCATTTTGGTCAGTACTGCCTGCGCCATGGCTGAGGCGCTCAACGTTAAAACGAGACGCAGCGCTGTGTATCTGGGGTCATGGCTCTTGGTCATCCTGTCCGGTGGGTTTTTGATGACGACAGTTGAGTGGACTCAAAAAGCCGGCGCTGAAAACAGCGTCGCGATCTATCAACCCAATATCGCCATTGAAGAAAATTGGGACCGCCGCAACGCGCAACGCTTTCTTAACGACTTCTATGATCACGCTGAGACACACGCTGCATTGGCTGACCTTGTTGTCTGGCCCGAGGGTGCACTGCCGTTTTACTTCGATCAAGCCCCTGGATACATCACTCAGCTTCGCGAATTGGCCGCAGAGAATGGCGCCACTATTGTTACAGGAATGCCCACTCGTGCAGCAGGTCAGCGCTTCAACAGCATCGTTGCAATCGGGGACCATCTCGAGACTTACAACAAGCAAAAACTTGTCCCGTTTGGTGAATTTGTACCCTGGGAGTCTCAGCTCAGAGGCCTTATCTCGTTTTTTGATATGCCAATGTCTAATTTTTCTGTGGGCGATTCGATGCATCAGCGGCTGACCACCGTCGCGGGCCCGTTAGCCCCGTTCATTTGTTACGAGATTGTTTATCCCGACTTTGTCGCGCGGGGGTCAAAAGACTCAAACGTCTTAATTACGATCTCCAATGATGCGTGGTTTGGAACCAGCCACGGACCACATCAGCACTTCCAGATGGCTCGCTACAGGGCGCTTGAGCTCCAAAAGCCATTGGTGCGAGGTGCCAATAATGGCATCACCGCCGTAGTCGACTTCAACGGCGATGTCACTGCCCAACTGCCACAGTTCGAACGAGACACTTTACGCGCGCAGGTGCAGCCCCGCACCGGATTGACACCCTATGCACAGTTTGGAAATTGGCCCGTATTGCTAATAAGCCTGCTTTTTTTAGCTTTTGTCATCATAAAAGCTCAGCGACATCGGCGCTGATGCTGATAAACTCACCGACGTCCCCACTTGATACCAGACAACGTCGTACCCCATGAGCTCACCCGAATACCAACCCGAACACCTTGAAGTAGAAATTCAGTCCTCGTGGGAGGCGAGCGGCACGTTCGCCGCAAGCATCGATCCCAACCGTGAAAAGTTCTATTGCCTCGCAATGTTCCCCTACCCCAGCGGCAAGCTTCACATGGGGCATGTGCGCAATTACACCATTGCAGATGTGATCGCACGCTATCAACGCATGATGGGGAAGAATGTCCTGCAGCCCATGGGATGGGACGCCTTTGGACTCCCGGCAGAAAATGCCGCCATACAGAAAAAAGTGGCGCCTGCCGATTGGACAAAAAGCAATATTGCAGAAATGCGCAGGCAGCTTAAGCGACTGGGCTTCGCCTACGACTGGGACCGAGAACTCACCACCTGCTCGCCCGAATATTATCGATGGGAGCAATGGTTTTTTACGCGACTGCATGACAAGGGATTGGTCTATAAAAAGATGTCGACGGTCAACTGGGATCCTGTCGACCAGACCGTACTTGCAAACGAACAAGTGATTGACGGCCGTGGGTGGCGATCGGGTGCAGAGGTCGAGCGGCGTGAAATACCCCAGTGGTTCATACGAATCACACATTACGCCGACGAACTTTTAGAGAATTTGGATCGACTTGACGGCTGGCCGGAGCCTGTTCGTCTCATGCAGCGCAATTGGATCGGGAAAAGTCGCGGCGTCGAGCTCGCCTTTGAACTCACAGATCAGATAGCAGATCTCGACAAAATCGAGGTGTATACAACACGCCCCGACACCCTATTCGGCGTCAGCTACCTGAGCCTTGCTGCGGAACACCCGATTAGCTTAGAGCTTGCGAAAACAAACACTGCGCTGGCTGCGTTTATCGATAACTGTAAAAAGTCCTCTGTGGCGCAGGCGGACATGGCGCGCGCTGAAAAGTTAGGGTTTGATACCGGTCTTGTAGCAAACCACCCCCTAACAGGGGAGCCCATCCCAGTGTGGGTCGCTAACTACGTGCTCATGGATTACGGCTCCGGTGCTGTCATGGCAGTTCCCGCACACGATGACAGAGACTGGGAATTCGCTCGCCAATATGGGCTACCGATCAACACGGTGATTTGCAACGAGCAGGGAGAGCCTGCCAATGTCTCAGAAGCGGCTCATACCGCAAAAGGCAAACTGACGGCTTCAGGCGCCTACACGAGCCTGTCCTTTGAAGATGCCTTCGATCAGATCGCAGATGCCCTGTCTCAAAAAGGGTTAGGTCGCGTCACTACGCAGTATCGACTTCGTGACTGGGGTGTCTCGCGACAGCGCTATTGGGGCACGCCCATTCCGATGATCAATCTTCCAGACGGTGGGGAAATTCCTATTCCCGCAGATCGACTGCCGTCGTTACTGCCTGAGGATGTGGTGATGGATGGTGTTTCGTCGCCCATCAAAACCGATCTGAGCTGGCGCCAATTCGAGCTCGATGGGCAGGTCTACGAACGCGAGACCGACACGTTCGATACCTTTATGCAGTCGTCCTGGTACTACGCCCGTTTCACCTGTCCCGATTTTGAAGACGGAATGCTCGACCCTGAGGCGGCTAACTACTGGTTACCCGTCGATCAATATGTGGGCGGGATTGAGCACGCCATCTTGCACCTACTCTACGCGCGGTTCTTCCACAAGTTGCTTCGAGACGAGGGCTTGGTCGACTCCGACGAACCTTTCGAGCGGTTACTCACCCAAGGAATGGTGCTGAAAGACGGCGCTAAGATGTCAAAGTCTAAAGGCAATACTGTTGATCCTCAGGCGCTCATCGACCGCTACGGCGCGGATACAGTGCGTTTGTTCAGTATGTTTGCAGCGCCCCCAGAACAGTCTCTGGAATGGTCAGACGCAGGCGTTGACGGCTCTTATCGTTTCTTAAAGCGTCTGTGGCGTCTGGTGCAAGACCGTCAGGTCAGTGCGCAGCCGATTGATCTCACCGTTGCATCACTCAGCAAAGCGCAAAAGAATATTCGTAGGAAGACTCACGAGACGATTGCCAAAGTCAGTGATGACTACGGTCGACGACAAACCTTTAATACCGCGGTAGCCGCGGTCATGGAGCTTTGCAACGAGCTCAGTAGACACAGTGGTGACGCCGCCGAGGACGTCGCTGTGGTTGATGAGGGCCTCACAGCGGCTGTTTTGTTACTGGCGCCCATTGTGCCGCATATCAGTGAGGTGCTTTACGCTGAGCTGACGAACAATAGCCTGCTGGATGCCTCGTGGCCGCTACTGGACGAAAATGCGCTCACGCGTGATGAAATTGAAATTGTTGTTCAAGTTAACGGCAAGGTGCGCGCCAAACTATCCGTTTCGGTGGATGCCGGTAAAGACGTTATCGAAACGACCGCACTCGAACACGAAAATGTGCTGCGGTTCACCGAAGGGCTAACGGTCCGAAAGGTCATCGTCGTGCCAGGGAAGCTTGTTAATGTGGTCGCTAATTAAACACCGCCGTTCAGCACTCAACGCCGTTGCGAGTGTGCTACTTGCGACTTCTTTGGTGGCTTGCGGGTTTGAATTAAGAGGCCAGAGCGACCGAGCTGACACCTTGAGTCGCTACTCTGTTGCGCTCGTGAGCGCGGCGCCCAGCAGTGAGTTTTCAGGACAACTCAGGAGCGCACTGCAGCGGCAGGGCGCCCCCTTGTCATCGACAAGTGACGCAGGTCTTACGCTATACGTTGATCTTGAGACGTTTGAGCAGCGCAGTCTCTCGCTGACCGCCAGAGCCCGTGCTGCAGAGATCGAACTCCGAGCCAGTGTTATGTTTTCATTGAAGCTCGATGGAGAGTGGCTCATCGAAAACGAAACCGTCACGGTGGTGGACCAAATGCTCAATGATCCACTGAACGTGGTGGGTAAAACGGAAGAGTTGCGACTGCTCCAAGAGGAGCTTCGCACCGCCCTAGTCGCAGCGCTTACTCGACGATTGAATTACACAATCGCAGCACACTATGCAAATCAGACCTGAACAGCTCGAGCAACACCTCAAGCAAGGTGTCGCCCCCTGCTACTTGGTCACCGGTGCCGAGCCGCTGATTATTCAAGAGTGTACCGATGCCATTAGAGCCGCCGCACGCGCTGCAGGCTGCGTTGAGCGCGAACGAATCAATGCGGCTGATAAGGATGGCTGGCAGAGCTTAATTCACAGTGCGAGTTCAATGTCGCTTTTTGCAGATCGCAAGTTGATTGAAATACAAGTCGACAGTGGCAAGCCCGGCGCAGAAGGCAGCAAAGTTCTGCAGGAGTACTTAGCGCTTGGCAGCGATAACGTTCTGCTGGTTGTTGCAGGCAAGATAGACAAGCAGTCGCAGCGCGCAAAGTGGTACACCGCGCTCGATAAAAACGGCTCAGTTGTGACCGTGTGGCCTATCAGCGCACGCGAAATGCCCTCCTGGATCGAGCAGCGAATCAAGCGCCTTGGCTTAACCTGTGACCGGGAGGCCGTGTCTCTGCTGACGGAGCGAGTGGAGGGTAATGCGCTTGCCGCCGCTCAGGAAGTAGAGAAGCTCGCACTGCTTGCGACTGACAAACACGTCACCGCTGAGCAAGTCGTGCAATCCGTGGGGGACAGTGCACGATACAACGCATTCGTCATGGTCGATGCGGCGCTTTCAGGCGATGCGAAAGGTGCTCTGCGGGCACTGAGAGGCCTCAAAGCTGAAGGTAATGCTGTCCCTGCGATTCTATGGCCCGTATCGAAAGAATTAAGACTGCTGATTGATGCGCAGTGCCTAGTTCAAAAGGGCACGGCGCCAGGCACTGCACTCGATCGCCTGGGTGTCTGGAGGAGCCGCCTCAATCTGATGCAACAGGCGCTGGCGCGTCACGACCGCAAAAGCTTAGAAGAGTGCTTGAGCTTAAACTTTGCGGCAGACGGCAGTGCAAAGGGATTTATGCCCGGCGATTGCTGGGATTACCTCGAGTCGCTTGTCGTCTCGATTGCCTCTGGCTCGGCAATAACTCGACGGCGCAGATAGAGTCCGCCAACAGCCAGCAGACCCAGTGCTGACGCCATACTAAAGGCAGGCACAAACCCAAACCACTCTGCTACTGCACCGTTTGTTGCCGCACCGAATGCCGGGGACGCCATCATCGTCATTGACCACAAACTCATGACACGGCCGTGATAGCGTTCATCCACAACCAATTGGGTCAACGTTTGACAGCCCGTTCCCGCCACCGTGGTGACGAAACTCAGGCATCCGATCATCCCGGCAAGTAGAGCCAAAGAATCCAGCCATGCCAACGTGGCAAGTAAGGTTACGGCACTGATTAACGCGATTAAAGTGAGTGTATATAACCAATCGACTTGGGCGCGCTGTCTGCTCATGAGCAACCCGCCCATAACAGCACCCACACCGGCCGCGGCGGTCAGCCATGCCAGTTCGGTCGGGCCGCCGATCAACAGACGGCCAGATACCGCCGGTAGTAGTTCGATAAGACTGCGTCCCAAAAGTCCATTAATCACCGTAGAACTTAAAATCAAAAGAATGGCCGCGTTGCTGCGAACGTAGTGAATACCTTCAATGAACTCTCGATTAATACTCTTTCTCGGTCGAATCTCGCGCGTACCGACCCCTCGTAAACTTGTCAAAATACTGCCGGCGACAGTAAATATAATGACGGCACTGGCCCACGCCCAACCCACCCCTAATTCCGCAATAATTACAGCGCAAATGGCGGGTCCCACGATACGTGCAATGTTAAATGACATGGCCGTCAGTCCGACTGCGCTGGGGAGTGCGGTACGGGGGACTAGAAGAGGGACCAACGCCAGTCGCATCGGACTGTGCATAGCCGACACCGAGCCCAGTGCGAGAGCAAGGAGCAACAAGGTCATTGTATTGAACAACCCCAGAAATGTTGTTGCTGCTCCGACAACGCCAATTACCCCGTGAATCAGCATCGATGCGATCAAGGCGTGACGGGGATTCGTGCGATCGGACTGAACACCAAAATAAGGTGAAAGGATGAGCGCGGGCGCCAGCATGAGCGCACCAACCACACCCACCCAGAGCGCAGAAGCAGTAAGATCCCAAGCGCTCCAGCCGAGAATAAAGCGCAGCATCCAACTCCCAAGCCCAGAAAACCAACTCGCAGGGTAATAACGCCGGAATCGCGATTCACTCAGAGCAGAGCTTCTAGCCTGTCGCTTTTCACGACACACGAATAACGCCTCTCTTGCTTTTCAAACACAATACAACTACTGTTTATTTATACAGTATTTCTGCTGATGCCCTACTGAGAAGCACCAGCCCTATTTTTACGGAGCACATCATGAGCTACTCCATTGAACAGATCATTAACCGTCCCGACACTTGGCAAGGAACCGACAATCACAGTAACTCACGTGTCATTCTAACCACTAAGTCTGCCAATACAGATTGGCATAATAGACAGAGCGTACCAACGGGTTTTGATTGTCTTAATGAGGAGCTGCAACTTGGTGGCTGGCCAACACACGGCGCGGTCGAAGTATTAAGTGACCATGACGGCGCTGAGTGTATGGGGCTGTTTTTACCCACCATGCAGCGACTTGCCAGTGAGAAGCGTTGGCAAGCGTTTATAAACGCACCGCACACCCCTTACGCACCTCTGTTACGTGCGCACAGTATTCCAACAGAGCAAATACTCATGGTCCATCCAAAGCATCGGGATGAAACCCTCTGGGCCACAGAGCAAGCTGTTCGCAGTACAACGTGCAGTGCCGTATTTGCCTGGTTAGGAAACACTCATTTTCGTTACGCGGAAATACGAAAGCTCCAATTAGCCGCGGCCAGTACCGACACCTTGTTGTTCCTCTTCAGGTCGAGCGATGCATTATCAGAGTCCACGCCCGTGTCACTGCGTTTGCATATCAATAACTACCGCGAAGTCAGCGTCGTCAAACAGCGTGGCGGGAAGCGTGAAGTCGATATTCGCTTACCCGAAAACCCCAGTCTCGCACCTCATATTACGCAGCCTTACAGTAAAGCCGTTGCCACTAAAACAGGGGTCTTCTTAACACCTGTCGCATAACTTCCCCAATACCCCGAGACTCGGCTCCCCTTTGTCCCCTCCGAGTTTCGGGGATCCTTCCGCTCAAAACACACTTGCACTAAATCCGCTGAATCCGCTTGACTGAGGTATGCTCTGACCTCTACTTGAGACTGCTGTAATGATTCTCGAATTACCCATCACTGCTGACATTTTATACCTGCTCTTGATAACCAGTTTCGTGGCATCAATGCTCACTGCATCGGTCGGTATTGGGGGAGGTACGCTGGTACTCGCCGTATTAGTCGTCACCGTACCGATTACTGCCGTGGTCCCACTGCACAGCGTCGTACAACTTGGATCAAATACCGGCAGGACCGTGATGATGCGTCCACACGTGTCGTCGACCTTATTTTGGCGTCTACTCGTTGGTGCAGTATTGGGTACGCTACTCGCCGCGCCCTTTTCGGCATTCTGGCTAAGTGAGGTCCAACTCACTCTTTTGCTCGCGGTATTCACACTGCTGGTAACCTGGTTACCACTACCCGCTGTTAAAACTCAAAGCTTGAAAAACCATACCGTGTTTGGGACCGCGATCAGTTTCATTGGTGTTTTTGTCAGTGCCACCGGACCTTTAGTCGCCGCCTACATGCGCCATCAAACATCAGGAAAACAAGAGTTAGTCGCCACTATGGCTGCCACCGTCTCAACCATGAACCTCTTCCGAGTTCTTTTGTTTAGCGGTTTAGGGTTTTTCTGGACCGAGTGGCTAATTCCACTCTGCCTCATGATTGCAGCAGGGTTTGGCGGCACACTGATTGGCTTACAACTACTGGGGCGACTGCCTGAACAGCTCTTTCAAGCCCTACTCAAGCTACTCCTTACCGCCCTTGCACTGCTTATGATTGTCCGAGTGATGTAGCGTTCCCCTCAACTTTCGGCGTCCCGTATCGCTCGCTCACCCTGCAGTAGGTGCCCCCCTTACAACCGGACGCTGAAATAAAAACAGTCAAATATATCGAGAAACCACTTGGCTTATCTGACGACTTCAACGCTTGCTTGAACCCTACATGAACCTTATGGTCTAGCAATCCAATTACAGGAGCCCATTGTGTCTCAAGGACCTACTCAGACCGACGCTCAAAAACATTTTGAGCAAACCACTGCGGACACACTGGATACCGCAAGACGCCAAGCGCGCGACAAAAGACACTCAAAAGGTTTCAGAACTGCTCGTGAAAACCTTGAAGATCTGATTGATCGCGGTAGCTTTGTTGAGTACGGGCAATTGGCGGTTGCCGCGCAGCGCGATCGGCGGGACCCAGCGTCACTGCGCATTGACACAGCAGCAGATGGTGTCATTACAGGTACTGCTACGATTAATTCCAAGCTCTGTGGTTCAAGTCATTCAAACGTGGCTCTGGCCATTTACGATTACAGCGTATTAGCCGGAACTCAGGGGTTTTTTCATCACAAAAAGCTTGATCGTATCTTTGAGGTCGCTGAACGCGACCGCCTGCCGTTTATTATGTACACAGAAGGTGGCGGGGGTCGGCCCGGTGACACCGACGTCAAGGTTAATATTGCGGGCCTTAACAGCACATCATTCAGCCGCTGGGCCGGCTTAACCGGCAAAGTTCCGCGCATCACGGTAAACAATGGGTACTGTTTTGCAGGAAACGCGGCTCTTTTTGGCGCGGGTGACATTCGTATCGCCACAAAAAAATCATCGATAGGCATGGCGGGACCCGCCATGATCGAAGGCGGGGGTCTTGGTGTATTTCATCCCGACGAAATAGGTCCCGTAAGCACCCTGTGCAGTGCCGGAGCCATCGACTTATTGGCAGAGGACGAAGCACACGCGACCGCATTAGCCAAATGGGTTCTGGGCTACGCGCAAGGATCGATAGCGCCCACTCCAGCCGCAGACCAACAAATACTGCGAACGATCCTCCCGGATAATCGGCGCATGGCTTATGACGTCAGGCGGGTCATGGATGTGCTGTTTGACACACAGTCTGTCGTCGAGCTCCGCCCTGTTTACGGGCGTGCCGTAGTCACCGCACTTGCACGAGTTGAAGGGCACGCCGTCGCGGTCATCGCCAGTGACTGTCGCCACCTTGGTGGCGCCATCGATGTCGATGCGGCAAGAAAGGCAGGAGAGATGATGGAACTGGCGAAACGCTGGAAGCTTCCCATTGTGTCTCTTGTCGATACACCAGGGTTCATGGTGGGCCCAGAAAGCGAAGCGATGGGCGCAGCAAAAGTAATGCCGGAACTGTTTAATACGGCGGCGAGTGTCGACACCCCATGGGTCGGGATCTTTTTACGTCGAGGCTATGGGCTGGGCGCTATGGCATTGGTGGGAGGATCCTTTGAGTTTCCGACTATTACCGCCAGCTGGCCACAAGGTGAATTTGGCGGTATGGGGCTAGAAGGCGCGGTCAGACTGGGCTTCAAAAAAGAACTCGCGGCGTTGCCAGAAGGTGAAGCGCGCGATGCACTCTTCGAAAAGCTACTGGCCGAAATGTATGAAAAAGGCCGTGCAACAGAAGCTGCTGCCTACCTAGAAATCGACTTGGTGATCGATCCATCAGAAAGCCGCGCGGTGATTTTAAGGGGCATCAAAAAACGCTAGTTGCACCATTATCAAGTCATTGCACCCATAAAAGCCGCGAATGCTTGTACACACTAAACTTACTCATATACTGTATAAATAAACAGTATATGAGTAAGTGTTTGTGCTCTGGCTTTGCCTACATTTTCCTAAATTACCGCTCGAGGCACTCACATCAAAGCCAAGCTTTGATGAGGACTGCCTACGTGTAGTGATCGAGGCAAACCGGGTGATTACCTGCGATGATGCGGTAGAGGCGCTGGGCGTAAAGCCAGGACTAAAGCAATCCACTGTCAGTGGTCTACTCAGCGGGCAACCCCTTCAGCTTATCAGTCGGCAAACTGAGCAAGAACAGCGCGCACTTAAGCAGCTCACACAATGGACCTACTCCATTACACCAACACTCACCCTGTGGCGAGATGATTGCTTACAACTTGAAATTGGGCGATGCCTGCTCGTTCATGGTGGTCTAGAAAACCTTTTAAAGAAGATAACAACCGAACTCGATCGTCGCGGGTTTACCGCATCTGTGGGCATCGGCCCAAGTCAAGAAGCCGCTTGGTTATTCAGCCAGTCTGACCCTTCGCCGATGATGGATATGCCCATTGAGGGTCTCTCGCTTGAGTCACGACTTTCCCCCCTTCCACTGGCTCACATAACCGACTTCCCTAAGGACACTGCCGCACTTGCCAAAGCTGGAGTTCGCACCTTTAAAGACCTATTTTCGCTCCCAAGCACATCACTGAAGCGACGCTGTAGTCGAGAATTTACCCGGTGGGTTGACCAATTATTATGCCGAGTAGAGACGGCCATTGAAGACTTTTATCCAGAACCAGAATACAGCGATATTATCTGGCTAGGGTATGGCTCAAAAAACCATCAAGAACTTGCGCTACCCATGAAAACGTTATTGGAAAGTTTTGCTGAGTTCGTCAGGAATACGCAACTTGAAACACAGCACATTGCCTGGGCGTTTTTACCTGTTCAAGGCGTTCATACGCACCTTGATATTCACAGCAGTGAATGCCACAGCGACCTTAACCGCTGGCTGGAACAATCGTTACTGAAATTAGACCTGTTGACGTTTGACGACCTCATAGAAGGTGTTCAGCTGACCGCGTGTGAACTCAGTGCAGCACAACACAAAACGCAGGATTTGTTTCTCGAATCCAAGCACCAAGAACCGCTGTCACAACTGATCGATCGATTACGCAGCCGGTTAGGCTTTCAAGCCGTGACCCACGTCTATGAACGCTCAGAACACCTACCCGAACACTGCTCTTACACTGACCCTAATCAGTTCACCGCTCAGATCAGCAATCCCTCGATTACTCAGCGTCCCTTCTGGCTACTCAACTCACCACAGCCTATTAGTCAGCGGGGCAATCAACTGTACTGGATGGATGCACTCGAGATCGTTAGAGGTCCTGAACGTTTGGAAGATTACTGGTGGAGCCAGCCTTCTAGTCGAGACTACTACGTCGCTAAAACACGCACAGGGCAGCCTGTTTGGATCTTTCAAGATCGCCACAGTCGGTGTTGGTTTTTGCAGGGCATTTTTGACTAATTTGCCACATTTCTTAATATTACACTTTTATTTCATTAAAACTTCATTTAAGTTACATGGGTTGTTTGAGTTAATTGCGGGTAATCCGCTAAACGCTGTGAAGCGATAGCACGCCGGGAGGCGTAAGGAGACAAGAAGAATGAAAATGAACAAACTATTAATAGGCCTCTGCGCTTTAGGCGCCCTTTATACGTCAGGTGCGAGTGCCGAAGTCGTCCAAGATTGTGTGCTTTCAGGTGAGGTGATCGGGGTCAACGAGTACCCGTCAGATACCCTTCGCGTAAGATTTCACGATATCGACCATGGTGCCGAGGCGAATTGCAATAAGTTAAAGCGCCGATCCATGCGTAATCGCGTTGACGCTAACATCACTATGGTCGGCCTCGAGCTGCCACTGGGATCAAAAGTGACTTATGCCTTTCAGCAGACCCGCTCCGACACAACGTGGGAACTGCTCAGCGTTCAGCGTCCTGTTCTGCTCAGCGTTAACGACTGAATCGCAAAACATCCTTAACAAAAGCTCAGCCCAACTCATTCCTGCGTTGGGCTTTTTTACTTTCAAAGAGCGCTAATCTGTCGACACCCAGATCAGCTTAGACGTATCAAATCCCAGTGCTTGGCTTTCATTAATAAAGCGCTGGCGTACTTCGGCACTGACATCAGGCTCTCGCGCTAATAACCAAAGATAATCGGTGTTGTATCCGGACACAAAGGCGTGGCTGTAATCGTCAGCGAGTTCAAACACCGCATAGGTTCCATAGAACGGCCCAAAGAAGGACACTTTGAGGTGCGCAATATCGCTTGAACCCATCGGTTTGGCGACGCCCTCTGCCTGACGCCATTCGCCCTTTTCAGTATTGAATCCTTTATTCAGAACAGAAATCGATCCATCCTCATTCAAACCGTACGTCGCAGTCACACGCTCAAGATTACGCTCAAAGCTATGGTCTAAACGTGCAATTTCGTACCAGGTTCCTAAGTACTGCTCGGTATCAAACTGGCTCACCGGCTCAACGTTGTCAGGCAAGCCCGTACAGCTGACTAACAAGACAATACATAACATACCCAGTCGCTTAAGCACGGCCTTTCACCTCGTTGAATGAATCTCCAGTACTGAGTATGACTGACAACTGACAGAATGTGGGCTTTATTGAAAAAAGCCTTATACTGTATAAAAACACAGTATTTTTGACATGTCGTACGCTGAGCTCCACTGCCTAAGTAACTACAGCTTTCTTCGAGGTGCATCGCACCCATCAGAGCTCGTAGAGCAAGCCGTGCAGCTGGGGTATTCAGCCCTGGCACTCACCGATGAGTGCTCACTGGCAGGTGTTGTTAAAGCACATGTCATGGCGAAGGAATTGAATTTCAAACTCATCATCGGCAGTGAATTTACAGTCAGCGAAGGGTTAAAAATCGTCGCCCTAGCACCGTCAAGGGCGGCATACGGTGAACTTTCTAGCTTGATCAGCCGATCACGGCGACGCAGTGCGAAGGGGCATTACATGACCCACCTTCGAGATGTTTATTTCCATCTAAAACGCTGTTTCATTATCTGGATACCAATGGATATTGAAAGCGAGTGCCACCACGCGAAAATACTTGCACGACGTTCACCGGGTCGATTCTGGATTGGTGTCAGTCAACTGTTGCGTCACGATGACTTAGCCCGATTAGTCGATTTACAAAGACTAGCATCAGAAATGAGTGCACCACTGCTCGCCTGTGGCAGCGTCGAAATGCACTCGGCACGCCGTAAAATGCTGCATGACGTCCTCACAGCAATACGTTACAACCGCTCTGTCCAAGAGCTCGGTCAACACCGCGTATGTAACGGTCAGCAGCACCTCAGACGTTTAGACAAACTGGCCCCACTGTACCCACAAGAACTGCTCGGAGAGACCTTAAGACTGGCCCAACAGTGCCACTTCAACCTCGATGAACTGCGATACGAGTACCCTGAAGAAGTAGTACCCAACGGTCATTCTGCCAACAGTTACTTACGAAAATGCGTGTCAGAGGGTGCTCACCGCCGATGGCCCAAAGGTGTCCCACCGCGCATACAAGAACGCATCGAGCGAGAACTCAAACTCATCACAGAGCTGGATTACGAATACTATTTTCTCACTGTGTACGATGTCGTTAACTTTGCTCGACAACGGCATATTTTGTGCCAAGGCCGCGGCTCAGCGGCAAACTCAGTGGTGTGTTACTGCTTGCACATTACCGAAGTTTCTCCTGAACAAGTGTCACTGCTTTTTGAGCGATTTATCTCACGCGAGCGCGATGAACCTCCGGATATCGACGTCGATTTTGAACATGAACGACGCGAAGAGGTCATACAGTATATTTATACGAAGTACTCCCGCCGTCGGGCTGCACTTGCGGCGACGGTCATCACTTACCGCTCGCGCAGTGCCGTAAGAGATGTCGGAAAAGCGCTGGGAATGGACACCGTCTTTGTAGAGGAATTAGCAAAATCTTTGGCGTGGTGGAATCGCGAGCGCGAGCTCACCGCAAAATTTGAAGCGCAAGGCATCCAGTCCAGCAGCATTCAAGCCGAGCTCTTCTTAAGCATGACACAGCAAATACTCGGCTTCCCACGACATCTGTCGCAGCATGTGGGTGGATTTGTTATCAGCCGCGGGCCTATTTCCAACCTAGTCCCTATTGAAAATGCCAGCATGCCCGACCGAACGGTTATTCAGTGGGATAAAGAAGACATCGAGTCACTCGGCCTGCTCAAAGTCGATATTTTAGCGCTTGGAATGCTTTCAGCCATCCGAAAAACACTGGCTCTCGTCCAGCGACAGGTCCCGTCTATTCAGTCGATTCAGGACATTCCAAAAGACGACCAGGCCACATTCAGAATGCTGCAGACCGGCGATTCACTCGGTGTTTTTCAAATCGAGTCACGCGCGCAAATGTCGATGCTCCCCAGACTCAAGCCCACCTGCTTTTATGATTTAGTGATCGAAATTGCGATCGTCCGACCAGGGCCAATTCAAGGTGACATGGTCCACCCCTACCTGCGACGTAGAGCAGGTTTGGAGGCCATTACCTATCCCGACCCAGCAATACGATCTGTTTTAGAACGCACATTAGGTGTCCCGATCTTTCAGGAGCAAGTCATCCGACTCGCCATGGTTGCTGCCGGCTTCAGCGGTGGAGAGGCAGACTCCCTTAGACGTGCCATTACTAACTGGGGCCGAAACAGCAAACTTCTGACATTCGAAAACAAGCTGAAAAGCGGTATGTTGCATCGAGGATACAGCGCGGACTTTGCCGATCAGCTTTTTAGTCAAATCAAGGGCTTTGGCGGCTACGGTTTCCCCGAATCTCATTCGGCCAGCTTCGCATTACTGGCCTATGTTTCGGCGTGGCTAAAATGCCATCATCCCGGCGCATTTTATGTGGGCTTACTGAACAGCCAACCCATGGGTTTTTATACGCCATCACAACTCATCCAAGATGCCGATCGGCACGGCGTCAAATCACTGCCCATCGACGTCAATCACAGCGACTGGAACCATCGATTGATCACCGCCGATGCAAGAACACAGGAAGTGATACAACTGGGATTAAGGTTGGTCAAAGGACTCAGTAAATCAGGCGCTGACCAGATTATCGATGCACGCACCAACATCCTCTTTCAGTCGGTCGCAGACCTCAGACGACGCACTAATATAAACCAAAAAGATCTCGAAGCACTCTCGGCCGCCGATGCACTAGCGACACTTTCAGGGCACCGTCATAAGACCCACTGGGCCATTATGGCACTCAAAGACTCTCGCCCGTTATTAGTTGACGAGCACCGTCAGCAGGAGAATGACATGGACGCCATTACAGCACCGTCCATAACCGAGAACGTTATTTTTGATTACCAAAGTACGGGGCTCACATTACGTGCACACCCGCTTGCCCTTCTACGTCGACAGCCACCATTTGATCGATGTCGTCGTCAAACCGACCTCATTGCCATGGGTAACCGACGCTTTGTTCGAACAGCGGGTCTCGTGACGTGTCGACAGCGACCCGGGACCGCATCGGGCGTAATTTTCCTGACCCTCGAGGATGAGACCGGCAATATCAACGTTATTGTCTGGCCCCGCGTTCAAGAACAGTTCAAAGCGGCTTTAATGACCGCCCAACTGCTGCTCATCAAAGGGACCGTCGAATCGAGAGACGGCGTCACTCATGTTATCGCAAGCGGTCTTTATGACCACAGCCATGCCCTCAGCGATCTGGCCGTTAAGTCTCGAGACTTCCATTAAGTAAGGTGTCAAATATCGCCATGTCGAACAGGGACCGTAAACGCCTGGTCTTTGATCCCCGCATAAACCACCAAAATGACTGCGTCGGTGTCACCAATATTCGCACCGCCGTGCGGCTGATCAATGAGCTCAATAACCGCCTCGCCAGCTCGCGCAATGTGCGTCTTGCCGGAATCGGTACGCACTTCAATAACACCCTGTAATACAACGCCTGCCGTCATGAACGGATGCTCGTGTAACGGGAGCGCCATACCCACAGGAATCGTGACTCGCGCCACAGTGATCTCCGGTTGGCCCTGTGCATATTCAGCTAATGGTGACCCACCCCAATCCTGGGTCGACTGCGCCAAAACAGTGGTCTCAATTGCTCGCTCAGAGACAACAAGCTCTCCACTCATTACACGGGGCGCGAGCAATATCAATCCCATTACAGCGCCTGCACCGCGTCTCGAAAAATGCTTCATGAAAAAACGACCCCCAAAGGTTGTTGGCCTAAAAGAAACGCGCCTGATGCCTCAGCTCTAACCCAAAAACGGCACTGCGCACGACACTGGCTTATTCTGAATCAGCCGAAACTACCGCTTTTAACTCACCCAATCCGTCTTGTGTAATGAAAAACTCAATCGGTTGGCAGCAGACCTGGCAGTCTTCAATGTATTGCTCGCCAAGGTCCTCAGGATTGAGCAAGACGCAAATAGACTCCCAGCAGTAAGGACAGTCTATCCATGACTCTTCAAGCCCTCTATTCATGTCAATCAGCTGGCTTGCTTGACCGACGCTACCTGGGTGTTTCGATCGGTAAAGATCAGAGCACCATCGGCCACTGCACTGTTGCGGAACATCTTTTTATCCTTCCGAAAGTCCTGCGGATTCACCCAAGGCATTTGAGTCCCTTGCCTCGGAAGCTTCGGCATCATTCGCTGCATGTAACCCGCTGAAAAATCATGGATCCAAAAGCGTTTCTCCATGGTTTTTGCGAGCAAGTCGGGAATTCGAGGCGTCGCCTGGTCGTAACCGAATTCATCCATATGATTAAGCACGCGACACACCCACTCAGCCGTTAAGTCGGCGCGCAGTGTCCACGACGCATTAATGTATCCAAACGTCTGCACCATATTAGGAATGTTCGAGCACATCACACCTTTATACGTCCACTCGTCGGCAAAATTCACAGGCTTGCTGTCGACACTAAACTCGGCACCCCCTAAATTGAGCAGCTCAATCCCAGTCGCTGAAACGATAATATCGGCCTCGATACGCTCGCCGGAACCCGTGACTAAACCCGTCGCATCAATGTGAGAGATCGTATCTGTCACCACCTCGGCTTTTCCCGTGCGCAGTGCGGTGAACAAATCGTCATCCGGCACCAGACACAACCGCTGATCCCAAGGGTTATAGGTCGGTGTGAAGTGCTTTTTGACATCGACCACATCGCCAACCGCTTTCTCGACCTCTCCCAAAAGATTTTCGGCGACACGGTCAGGATTCGTCCGTGTTTGGTTGTAGATCAGTTGTTGCCACAACGTATTTTTAAAGCGCACGAGGCTGTATGCCCAACTCGCCGGCAGTATGTGTCGCAAGAAGTTCGCAAACGCATCAACGGAGGGTCTAGAGACAACATATGTGGGCGACCGCTGCACCATGGTGACCTTCTCGGCCTTCAGAGCCATGTTAGGCACCAACGTCATGGCGGTGGCGCCAGAGCCGATAACAACCACTCGCTTTCCGGTGTAGTCGAGGTCGTCCGGCCAGAACTGGGGGTGGACCCACTGTCCTTGGAAACTATCGCGGCCTTGAAAGTCAGGTTGATGTCCCGCGTCGTAGTTGTAATACCCGGCACACATCAACAAAAAGTTACAGGTGAAGTACCGTGTCTCCTCACTGGTCTCAACCGTCAGCAACCACGTGGCCGACTCAGAAGACCATGACGCATCGATCAGTTTGTGCCCAAACTGGGTCCTTTCACGAATGCCATACTCATCGGCCGTCTCGTTGACGTAGTCCCAAATCGCAGGTCCGTCGGCGATGGCTTTCTTTGCTCGCCACGGCTTGAAGTTATAGCCCAGCGTGTGCATGTCAGAGTCTGAGCGAATGCCCGGATATTTAAATAAATCCCAAGTCCCGCCAATGGCGTCGCGACGCTCTATGAGCATGTAATCGCGGTCCGGACACTTCGTCTGCAAATGCACCGCCGCGCCGATACCCGAGAGTCCAGCACCAACGATCATCACGTCGGTATGGAGCGCAGAGTCGGGTGAGTTGTTGTTCATAGTTAACACCTTTTTCTCAAAACCAAAGCAGAGCGCATCAGTCGCCGAGTATGGAGCGGCCTTTCTCGGCAGCAATACGCAAGCGCAGTGCATTGAGCTTTATAAAGCCCTCTGCATCGCCCTGATCATACTTTCCAGCATCATCTTCAAACGTCGCAATAGCGTCGTCAAACAGTGAATCCGCGGAGCGACGCCCGGTGACCGTCACGTTCCCCTTGTACAATCGAATTCGTACGTCACCATTAACAACGCGCTGCGTTTCATCAATGGCCGTCTGGAGCATCACCCTTTCGGGTGCCCACCAGTACCCGTTATAAATCATTTTCGCGTAACGTGGCATGAGCTCGTCCTTGAGGTGTGCCACTTCGCGGTCCAGCGTCAGTGATTCGATGGCGCGATGCGCTCGAAGTAAGATGGTACCCCCCGGCGTTTCGTAGCAACCGCGCGACTTCATACCGACGTAACGGTTTTCGACAATATCTAAGCGCCCCACACCGTGCTCACCACCCATACGGTTGAGCGTCGCTAGCACGGTTGCAGGCGAGAGGCGCACACCGTCAATTGCGACAACATCACCGCACTCGAACGTCAGCGTCAGCTCAAGTCCCGCATCAGGGGCAGCCTCAGGGGACACCGACCAGCGCCACATCGATTCCTCGGGTGGACACCAGGGGTCCTCCAAGACATCGCCCTCGTAGGAGATGTGCAACAGATTGGCGTCCATGGAATAAGGCGACTTCTTTTTCGCGTTTGAGAAATCAACAGGGATCGAGCGCTCCGCGCAGTAGGCCATGAGTGACTCACGAGAGCTCAAGTCCCACTCACGCCAGGGTGCGATCACTTGAATGCCTGGCTTCAATGCGTATGCCCCAAGCTCAAATCGGATCTGATCGTTGCCTTTGCCCGTCGCGCCGTGTGAAATCGCATCGGCCCCTGTCTCATTCGCAATTTCAACCAATCGCTTTGCAATGAGCGGGCGTGCTATCGAGGTACCCAATAAGTACTCGCCCTCGTAAATGGTATTGGCCCGGAACATAGGGAAGACGTAATCGGCAACGAACTCCTCACGCAGGTCATCAATATATATTTCCTTAACGCCAAGCGCCTCGGCTTTCGCACGTGCCGGTTCTACCTCTTCACCCTGACCTATATCGGCGGTGAAGGTGACCACCTCACAGGCGTAAGTGTCTTGTAGCCATCTGACAATAACCGACGTATCCAGACCGCCCGAATACGCGAGGACAACCTTGTTCACACTGCTCATTTACCGCTCCTATAGTTAGGCGGTGAAGTTTACGCGCGGCAAGCCCCGTTGGACAGCCGATCACTGCTAAACTACGGCCCTCAACGCGCAAAGAGTTAGAAAATGTCCCGAATAACCATCACAAAGCCCGATGATTGGCACATTCATTTACGCGACGGCGATATGCTGGATCGAACTGTCAACGATGTTGCCGCCTGGGCTAATCGTGCCGTGATCATGCCTAATCTCAGCCCACCCGTCCTCACAGTGGCTGATGCCACTGCTTATCACAGCCGAATTCTGTCGGCGCTGAGCAAGGCGCCTGACTTTGAGCCCCTCATGACGCTGTACTTGACCGACAACACTACCCCGCAGGACATTCGCGAGGCGGCGGCGTCTCCCTTGGTCTGCGGTGTTAAGCTTTACCCTGCAGGCGCAACCACCAACTCTGCAGCGGGCGTGACCGGCCTTGAGTCGCTCAAACCCACCTTGGCCGCCATGCAAGAATACGATGTCCCGTTACTGATCCACGGTGAAGTGACGGATCCAGAGGTCGATATCTTCGATCGAGAAGCCAAGTTCATCGAGCGTACGCTCGGCCCACTGACCGCGGAATTTACAGAATTGCGGGTTATTCTGGAGCACATCACAACACAAGACTCGGTCGCCTTTGTCAGTGAGGCGAGAGAGGGCGTCGCAGCCACCATCACGCCGCAGCACCTACTGTTTGACCGCAACGATATGCTTGTCGGAGGTATACGCCCCCACCTTTTTTGTTTGCCGGTACTCAAGCGCAGAAGCCATAAAGAATCACTGCGCGCCGCAGCGACCTCAGGTAATCCCCGATTTTTTATAGGTACCGATTCCGCACCGCACACCGTTGAGACAAAAGAGTCTGCCTGTGGTTGTGCCGGCTGCTACAGTGCTCACGCCGCAATCCCTTTGTATGCAGAGGTGTTTGAAGAAGAGGGGTGCTTGGATCGACTCGAGGGATTTACCAGTCACTTCGGCGCGGATTTTTACCGCAGACCCAGAAACACCGACACGGTCGATCTGGTAAAGGACGCAACGCGCGCACCCGAGAGCTTGACCTTTGGTGCCAGCACCGTCACCCCCCTGAGAGCCGGCGAGTTACTGCCCTGGCGACTGGAACCGTCCCGATGAGTGATCACATGGAAAAGTTGATGAAAAATCGGTTTCGCGGATTTCTTCCGGTGGTGGTCGACTTAGAAACGGGCGGCTTTAATTCTAATACCGATGCGATCCTTGAGATTGCAGCAACATTTTTTGACATCGATGCCGACGGTCGCCTCACGGTTGGCCAGACGCTTGCGCGCAATGTAGATCCTTTTGAAGGCGCGAACCTTGAGCCTGCAGCACTTGAATTCACTGGGATAGATCCTGAAAATCCTTTGCGAGAGGCCGTTCCCGAAGAAATTGCCTTGGGCGATATCTTTGCTGAAGTTCGGCGCGCCGTCAGGGACATGGGCTGCAACCGCGCTATTTTAGTGGGCCACAACGCACACTTTGATGCAGGCTTTCTCAACGCAGCCGCCGATCGCTGTGAAATAAAGCGAAATCCCTTTCATCCGTTTTCACACTTTGACACGTCAACATTGGCAGGACTTGCCTATGGGCATACGGTGTTAGCGAAAGCCTGCAAGCGCGCCGGCATCGAATTCAGCAACAGTGAAGCCCATTCCGCGGACTATGATGCGCATAAAACGGCCGAGTTATTTGCCGGGATCGTCAATCGTTGGCAGGATCTTGGTGGCTGGACCTGGCCCCAGATAGATCAGGTCGGGTCGGAATAGATCAGCCCGACATTTCGCTCAACAGTACATCGAGCTGATCGATGTACTGTGTAATGTCGGTCAGCCCAAGCAGTTCGTACTTCACTGAATTCTCAATGGGAAGTAACTGCGTTAATACATGACAGACCTCCCAAGCATTTTCCGTGTCGAGAGACAATCCAAGCCGCTTGATCTCAGGGTGACGCTGCAGGCCAGCCAGTACATCGATCATTGAAACGCCCTCTTCTGGGACTGCAACGGGTTCAGGCCACGGCTCAACGTCGACACGCGCCCGATTCAAACCCGAGGATTCTCGCCAGACGTCGTCAACGTGGAATCGCTGCCCCCCCTCGATCGTGACGCCCAAAAGACCGTTGGGTAACTGATCCCAGTCAACGATATTTGCCAGAGTGCCGTAGTCGCCCAGGTCTAAGTTGGTCACCGACGCCTCCGCGACCTCCGAGCCGCGTCTAATCCAAATCACCCCGAACGGGGAACCCTCGCGCATACACGCGGAAATCATATCAATGTAACGGCGCTCAAAGATTTGCAGGGGCAAACGGCCTCTTGGCAAGAGCACCGTACCCAAGGGGAAAAGCGGAATATCAGTCACGGGACTCTCCTTCAGGATCACTCAGCAACTCTAGGTCGGCCAACAACAGTAGCGCTTCTTCACGCGAACTCCCGCAAAACGCAGGTTCAGCCTGAAATTGGCGACAACATGCGGGCCGACGCGGATCATCAAATAGTGCGCATAAACCCTGCGCACCGAGGTGCACACAGCGTTCGCCTTTGCGTTTACCGTTCGGCATCCCCAAAAACGGCGTATGAATAGCGGGCACAATACAGCAGGCGCCACACCCTGCCCTACATTCCACTAAGCGGCTCCGGGACCCAAGGGCTTAAAGGTGATAATGAGTTTGGGCAGGAGCAAAAGGGCTCCCATAACCGCAGCCAACATTGCCATGACGGTGAGTACGCCAAAGTAGATACTGGGGGTGAAGTTTGACAAGGTCAGCATTGAAAACCCAACGACTACGGTCAATGTCGTGTAGTACATGGCTCGGCCGATACTGGCATGACTCCGGTACATCGCATCGCGATAATTCTGATCGACCGCAAATTCCTTTCTAAATCGATGAATATAGTGAATGCAGTTATCAACGCCCATGCCCACAACGATCGCAGCAATAGTAATCGTCATAATATCCAGCGGGATGCCTGCCAGGCCCATCACCCCGAGGACAAGCCCGGCTGCCAATATATTGGGAGCAAGTCCCAGCAAAGCGAGTGAGACCGATCTAAACAGCGCCAAAAACATCACACCAATGGCAATAAACACCGCGCCCAACGTCAGAATTTGCGACGCGTAGAGACTCTGCAGCACATTATTGTAAAGAACGAGAAGCCCAGTGAACTTGACGCGCGTTTCATCAAGTCCGGTCTCAGCGAGTATCTCTGCGTAGAGCGACTCTAGGTACTGTGCCCGCCGCAGCGTTTTACTCGTCTCCATAGCCCTGACTGTAAGACGCGCCTGCTGCTCCACAGGGTCGTAATAAGGTGCGATCAGTACGTCCGCGACGTCGTCAGGAAGGCTTCGCTCAACCAACGCCAGCTCAACACTGCCCAGCTTGTCAGCATAAAGTCGGTCCATCACGGAAAAGCCGGTCGACAGCGACAGCACTTTACCGGACTCGGGTCGTGCATCGACGATGGCGTGAATCTGATCGATGAGATTACGGCCCTCAAGCGTAAACCAATAGCCAATTTCAGCCGAATTTTCGTCAGCAAAAGAGACATCTTCGCCAAATGGGTCGTCGCTCCAAAACGCATCATCGTCAATAGCTTCAGCGGCCTCGGCGCCAAGACTTGAGTCGCCGAAAGAGACCTCCTCATCGAAGATTTCCTCGGGCGGGTACAAAATAATATCTAACGGTATCGTGCCGCCAAGACGGGAATCGAGTAGCTCCATACCTTGGTAAATCTCAGTCGTGTCTTTGAAATAGTCGATAAACCGATTCTCGACCTGCAACCGCGAAAGCCCCAGCGCAATCAGAAGTACAAGCACTGCCGCCACAGCAAACACCAAGCCGCCAAACTTCTCGACAATAACCGCGAAACTCCGAGTCATACTCGCTTGATCGCTTGCACCGGTCGCACGCACCTCCGGTAACAGCGCCATCAGTGCTGGCACTAGGGTGAAACTCACGATAAACGCGACGACGATGCCAGCAGTCATCATCCACCCAAAATCGATCACCGGTTTAATGCCCGCCACAACCAACGACGTAAACGCCACCATGGTGGTCACCGCTGTGTAAAAGCAGGGAACAAACATCAATTGAGCCGCTTTTACGGCGCGATCGGCACGCGCAAGGTCCGGCTCTTTGAGTTCAAGTTCTCGGTACCGGACAACAAGGTGAATGGCCAATGCCAGCGACACGACCAAGAGCACCGCAACAAAATTTGACGAGATGATGGTCATTCGCCAGTCCGTAAACCCCAGCAAACCCAGCATCATCAGTGCCGACAGGGTGCACCCGGATATGGGGATTACAACCCAGCGATAATCCCTGAAAATCAACGCCAACATACCCACCATGACGCCAATAATCGCTAAACCAAAGGTCACGAGATCGTCTTGAACAAAGTCCAGCATGTCCGCTGCGATCATTGGCACACCGCCAACGAAAATACGACTTTGTCCTCGGTAGACCTCGGCGACCGCTCGAACGTTGGCGACAAGCTCCGCCCGCTCGGCGTTGACTGTTCGCGTCGCTGCGTCGTACGCCGTCTCCACCTCGACTAAACGGTCCTGAATCTCAACACCGGCGCCCTCAGCGACTTGCTGCCTGAGCTCGCCCCTTAAATCACCCAGTCGATCCACCTCTTGATTGGGTTCGATTGTGACCTGAACAGCCGTGAGATCACCCGTCTCACTCACCACCAAATTTCGATAAAGTTGACTGGTTGTGAATTCTTTCAGCGCCATGTCTCGGTCCACCTTGGGATCACGAAGACTGGCAATAGCGTCAAGGTCAGAAAGATCTGTAAGGGAGATTGGCGGGCTTTCGAGCAATGGCACATCCAGCGCGGAGGTCACAGTCCGAACGCCATTTACCCGCTCAAGGTCAGCGACCATGCTGGCAAGACCCGACAGTGATTCATCGCTCAACAGGGGCGAATCCGGCTCCCAGGTGAGGATTAAAAATTCGTAACTCTCGTAGCGATCGGTCGCCTCTTGGAAAAAAGCAAGATCCGGATCACCCTGTAGCAGTAATGAGTCAGAGGACGCATCCAGACGAACCTTGTCCAGTTGCGACGCAGCAAGACCCCCAACTACTGCAGTCGCGACAATGATCAGCCCAAAGTATTGGGAAATCGCACGTTGATAAAATGATGACATTACAGCTCCGTCGGTAGGCCCTTAACTAGGCCAACGATTGTAACAACTGCCGGTGCAAACCGGAGAAGCTTCCATTACTCATAATCACAATATGGTCCCCAGACTTGACGCACTGAACCAGCGCGTCATGGAGATCCGATACGTGGTGAAAGACATGGTGTTTTTCTGTCTCTATCGACTCCTCTAACACAGACCAATCAAGTCCTGGAGGCTCGAACCAAAACACCTCGTCAGCGTCTGAGGTTGCTGGAATCAATGTCGACTTATGGGTTCCGTACTTCATCGTATTGGACCTTACTTCAACAACCGCGATGACGCGCTCAGCGCCAACCGTTTTTCGCACTCCGCAGAGTGTGGCGTCAATAGCTGTCGGGTGATGCGCGAAATCATCATAAACAAAGGCTCCGCCGGGCGTGCCTATGAGCTCTAGCCGCCGCTTGACCCCTCCGAATGTTGAAAGTGCAGCGCACGCATCCTCGATAGTGACGCCCATATCCGCAGCGGCCGCAACCGCGGCAACGGCATTTTCCGCATTGTGACGGCCGATCAGATTCCACGAAACGCGACCTTGCTCACCTCCGGGCGACTGAATCTCAAGCTCGCGATGACTGGCGCTTTGAGCCAAAAATTGCCACACCCTACCGGCCGAGCCGCCCAAGCGCTCAACGGGCGTCCAGCAACCGAGATTCAGCACCTCATCAATCGCCTGTCCCGATCCACACAGAACTTTTCCACGCGCCGGTACGCAACGAATAAGGTGATGAAACTGCGTTTGAATCGCCCTTAGGTCATCAAAAATATCTGCGTGATCGAACTCCAAATTATTGATAACCAACGTCTTTGGCTTGTAATGAACAAACTTCGATCGTTTATCAAAAAATGCGGAGTCATACTCGTCTGCTTCAACAACAAATGGCCCAGAGCCGAGTCTGGCCGACCCGTCGAATCCGAAAGGCACACCACCGATCAAGAACCCAGGGTCACGCCCTGCGCACTCGAGTATCCAGGTCAGCATGGATGACGTCGATGTCTTACCATGCGTTCCCGCAACGGCCGCAACCCAACGCCCCTCCAACAGGTTTTCGCCGAGCCACTGAGGCCCCGAGATATAAGGGATTTGCTGGTCAAGAACGTACTCCACCGAGGGGTTTCCGCGCGAAAGCGCATTACCAATAACCACTAAGTCAGGTGGTGGACTCAAGTGCGCTGGCAAGTACCCCTCATGAATACGAATACCCGCTTGCTCAAGCATTGTACTCATCGGGGGATAGATATTTGAGTCGGAGCCCTCGACTTCATAGCCAAGCTCACGGGCAAGTAACGCAACTCCGCCCATGAAGGTTCCGCAAATACCGAGTATGTGAACCCGCTTCAACATCAAACGCTCCAAAATAGGCGTACAAGCGTATCATGATCTGAGTGATCCTAAGCCAGCGGTGTAAGGAGATGAACGTGCCTGCAGATCCAGTTCCTAACGCTTTTTATGCACAGTCCGGAGGCGTTACCGCCGTTATCAACGCGAGCGCCTTGGCCGTCATCGAAACTGCACGAAATCATCCCGATAAAATCGGCAAAGTCTATGCCGGGAAAAACGGAATTCTCGGGGCGCTGCGCGAAGAGCTGATAGACGTCTCTCGCGAAGCGCCTGAAAAAATTAAAGGCCTCCTAACCACACCATCGGGTGCCTTTGGATCCTGTCGCTACAAGTTAAAGGGCATCGAAGAGAATCGCGCCGAATACGAGCGCCTCATCGAAGTCTTCAAAGCACATAACATTCGGTATTTTTTTTACAACGGCGGTGGTGATTCGGCTGACACGTGTCAAAAGGTGTCAGAAATCGGCGCGAAAATGGGGTTCCCGCTGCAGGCGATCCATGTGCCTAAGACGATCGACAACGACCTCCCGTTTACCGACAACTGCCCAGGGTTTGGTTCGGTGGCTAAATACGTTGCACTCTCGACGCAAGAGGCCGCGCTCGATATCGCCAGTATGTGTGCAACCTCAACAAAGGTATTTATTCTCGAAGTTATGGGCAGACACGCAGGCTGGATTGCGGGAGCCGCTGGATTGGCGGCTAAGTCTGAGGCGGAAGCGCCCCACATCATTTTATTCCCAGAGATAGCCTTTGACGAAACACGGTTTCTCGCAAAAGTAGAGCAGACTGTCGCGAAATTTGGATTTTGCGTCATTGTTGCCTCCGAGGGCACGCAGACTGCAGACGGACAACTACTCTCCGGCTCAACATCGAGAGATGCATTTGGTCACGTACAGCTGGGCGGTCTTGCTCCAAAGCTCGCCAACCTGATCAAGCAAGCCCACGGCTACAAATACCACTGGGCGGTCGCTGACTACCTACAGCGCGCCGCAAGACACATCGCTAGTCAAACCGACTTGGATCAAGCCTATGCACTGGGCAAAGCGGCGGTGGAAATGGCGGCTGCGGGCGAAAACGCCGTGATGCCCACCATTGTCAGGGTCGGGGATGTCCCCTACGAGTGGACTATTGGTCAAGCATCACTTAATGAGGTGGCTAACCAAGAGAAATTAATGCCCAAAAGTTTTTTTACAGCCGATGGCTTCGGCATTACCGACGAAGCGCGACGCTACTTTGCGCCGCTGATCATTGGTGAAGCTTACCCACCTTATCGCAACGGGTTGCCCGACTACGTGACGCTTGAGAACCACTTATTAGCGCAAAAGTTGCCCACTGATAATCGCTGGTAGATCAAACTACGACACGACATATTGATCAAAAATAGGCCCTAAGCGATCGGCAACCAATTTATAACACTGGGGTCGGAGATCCGGCGCTTGCATCCAGAGCTCACTCAAAGCCTCAGGCGTCACCCACTTGCTGAGCAGGCTTGCTTGCGGCAAGTAGCTTAAGTGCCAGGGCTCAACAGCAACACCGCCCCGATCGTGATCGTAAGGACGTGAGAATCCTTCGGCATTGTCAGTCTCAATTTGACGGTCGATCCAAGCAGTCAGAGCAGCAAAACAGCCTTCCTCGCCATATTCGCTGGGCACCAGCCTTAACGCCTGGCCATTAGGCAGCAAGCTGGGGTCATAGACATCGATGTCAGTACCCCAATGATGTCGTGATGTACCCGGTAACGCGGAGAATCGGAGGATGCGCATCAACCACTCCTCATCCGTGTAATCCGACCGACTCAACGGCCGGTCCTGATCGTCGAGTACGGGTCGTTGGGCTGCCCATTTGGCGTCAAAGATCGCAAGCTGCGCACGATACGATCGAAAGCCGGAGGCCGCACACAGTGCCAATCCTGACTCGCAGGCCCTCTTTTGCAATGCCACAAAGTGCCGCGCTGCGTCTTCCTGCAGTGTCACACCATTGTCGAGTTTGACCATGGGTTGCTCTGAGAGCCCAAAAGCCAAAGCCTTGTAATCCGCGTTCCGCATACCCACCTTTACGAGCAATCATCGACGAGAGAAAATGTGTCTGACTAACAGACTCAAAAGCCGCTAGCAAACCGCCCCTAATTCTGATAGCTTCCCGTGCCCAATCGCGCAGGTCAACTGCAATTCAATTAGCATGCGTTTCAATGGAAACTCAAATGGCAGCGAAGAAGACAACAACCCCCGACGTTAAGGCCGCGCCAAAAGCGAAGGCCGCACCCAAGACAAAGGCTGCGCCCAAAGCAAAGGCTGCACCCAAGGCTGAGCCTAAGGCCAAAGCTGCGCCCAAAGCCAAAGCTGCACCCAAAGCAAAGGCTGCGCCCAAAGCCAAAGCTGCACCCAAAGCAAAGGCTGCGCCCAAAGCCAAAGCTGCACCCAAAGCAAAGGCTGCACCCAAAGCAAAGGCTGCGGCCAAGGCCAAAGCTGCGCCCAAGGCTAAAGCCACTTCAAAGTCAAAAGGTGCTTCAACGGTTGCGAGAGCCGCAGGTAAAGCCCAGAAGCTTGATGAGTTTACGCCCTACAAGCCCGCTCGTGGTGAGCGTTATATGAACGATGAGCAACGTGGGCACTTTCGGGAATTATTGCTCAGTTGGCGCTCGGACTTAGTCAACGAAGTCACAAAGACCGTTGGGCACATGAAGGACGAGGCTGCCAACTTTCCAGACCCCGCTGATCGGGCAACCCAAGAGGAAGAGTTCAGCCTCGAACTTAGAGCCCGTGATCGTGAGCGCAAGCTGATTAAGAAAATTGATGGAACGCTTGAGCGAATTTCGATCGATGACTACGGGTATTGCGATGCCTGTGGCATCGAGATCGGCATTAAACGGCTTGAGGCTCGTCCCACAGCAACGCTCTGTATTGACTGCAAGACGCTCGCAGAAATCAAGGAGCGCCAGGAGCTGGGCTAAGCCCCTCGCGCTTACTCAGCCTTGACGTATCGAGGACGTTTCGCTCCATCACCCACTGGCCCTCTGCACAGTGGCTCTCTTGTTACTGCCGTTGCCAGCTTTCTAGATGCGCGCGCTAATGGCGGATACTGGTGGCTGCGTATCGATGACATAGACCCTCCTCGCCACGATCTCAACAGTTTCATATCAATCCCTGAGTGCCTCCGGATTCATGGTCTCCACTGGGACAATGACACCCTTCTGCAAAGTAAGCGTCAGGAAGTGTACAAAGCGTATCTTGATCAGCTGAAGGACGAAGGGCTGCTCTTTACCTGCGTGTGCACACGTTTGACCCTCGGGAAACTGGGGCAATGCGAAGCCGATTGCGCATCGCGAACGCACAGTGAGGGGAGCCTAAGATTTAATGTACCCAGCGACGCCCCGCAGTCCCTTGACGACTTAATACTGGGTCAACAAACGGCCTCGGAACGACCGAATAATTTTGTCGTCAAGCGCAAAGATGGCGCTATTTCCTATCAACTCGCGACCGCCGTGGATGATTTAGATGAAGCCTACACCCATATTATTCGCGGCGCTGACCTTCTCGAGTCGAGCTTTCGACAAAAGGCCATACAGCAGGTACTCAAAAGACCGTCTCCCCAGTACGGTCATGTCCCGATAGTGACTGATTCTGAGGGCTACAAGCTCAGCAAACAAAACGGCGCTCGAGGGATTGATATTCGTAGACCTGTCCAAAATCTAAGAGATGCGCTGTCATTTCTCAGACAGCCCGCACCTCCTGAGGCCGTCGAGCACATTGCCGACGTCTTGGAGTTCGCTCAAGAGCACTGGGACACCTCCGCATTGTCTCCCGAGAGTTGTAACTTTTTACCCCGATAAGTGTTACCGGGGTGACACACATTAAAGAGATCGTGTTAGCCTCAATGGCGGTTTTTTGGAGCAAAGAGTTTTAATGCTGACTGTTCTGTTACTCGATGACGATCCCATCAGTGCAACGCACACAGCCGATGATTTAACGGCCGAGGGGTTTAAAATCATTAAAGCGTCACCCTTTTCCGCGTTGGGAGCCATTAAAACTGCCGAAAAAGTTGACGTTGTGCTTCTTGACCCCGGTCGAAACGAAGCGGGCGTTAAGCAGCTGATAAACGACTTACACCCGCTCCCCGTGTTTATCCATGCGCAACACGCCTCACTGCGCTCGGCGGTAGACCTAATGAAGTTAGGTGCCCGAGACTATTGGCCCAAGCCCGCACCACTTAGAGACTTGCTGCGGGCCATAAAGCGCGTCGCAGGGCCCACGACCGAATCATCAGCGGCAAGCGCCCCAGCAGTGGACGCCTTTGTCGGTCGGTCGTCCGGTATGCGCTCCCTGATGAACATGGCGAATAAAGCCGCTAAGGCGCGGTCGACCGTTTTGATCATTGGTGAGACGGGTACTGGAAAGGAATTAGTCGCGCAACACATCCATCAAGCCAGCCAAAGAACCCATAAGCCGCTGATCTCTGTCAACTGCGCGGCGATTCCTGAGACGTTAATCGAGTCCGAGCTTTTTGGGTACGAGAAAGGCGCGTTTACCGGCGCAAACGCACAGCGCTTGGGCCTTATTGAGGCTGCCGATGGCGGCACGCTTTTCTTAGATGAGATCGGTGAGTTACCCGCCTCCGCGCAAGCACGTCTGCTTCGCTTTATTCAAGAAGGCGAAATAAGGCGTATTGGCTCCGTTGAGAGTGCCAGCGTCGATGTGCGACTGATTTGCGCAACGCACCGAAACTTGATGGAGCTTGAAAACACAGATGTGTTTCGCCGAGATCTCTTTCACCGCATAAACGTATTGCGCCTCGAGTTACCGCCACTTCGAGAGCGAGGCGACGACATTGAGGGACTCACGAAGTTTCTAATTAAAAGAGTGTCCACCAAACTACAGTTAGACGCGAAGCCGTTGAGTCCAGACGCTAAGAAAGCGCTCTCTAGCTACCCGTGGCCAGGCAATGTAAGAGAGCTCGAACACACGATCGAGCGCGCACTCGTCTTGGCGGACGGCGAGGTATTAGAGCCTCACGATTTAAATCTTCCTGACAAACCAGCCAAACCCAAAGGTATTGCAAAACCCTTCGCTAGTGCGTCCGCGGTCATCGAGCCAGAGTCCACAGCGAGCAGCGACACCGATTCAGGCGAACTCTCACTGGAAGACTACTTTCAGCGCTTCGTCCTTGAAAATCAGGACGCGATGAATGAGACAGAGATCGCCCAAAAGCTAGGCATCAGCAGAAAATGTCTCTGGGAGCGCCGCCAGCGTTTTGATCTTCCTCGCACGCGAAAGAAAGGCGGCGCCTAGATTTTCTAGTGGTCCCATTGGTAACAGGTGCGGTTTATTTCCGTAACACTTCTGTAACAAACAAAGCGATAAACGCATCCGCAAAATTGATAAGTGACTGATATAGTTAACTAATACTCTCGTGGCACAACAAATGCAGTAATTGTGACAGAGCTAAAATAATAATAAGCGGCCGAATAAAAATAATATGTGTAACTACGGACCTGGGCGGGGAAGGCAACTTCCCCCAGTTTCTTTGTTCCCTACCTATTACAGCTGATAAGATCGGGACTCACGTTCTCGAGCTCCCTATTTTGCAGAAATTTGATTCAAGCACACTGATAGACCATTCCGCATTGTCGCGAGGCGCTGTCGCTGTTGTTGAGCGTCTGTGTGCTCACGAACACAGTGCATACATTGTGGGAGGGGCAGTCCGGGATTTACTTCTAAGACAGCGCCCTAAAGACTTTGACGTTGCAACCGATGCGACGCCCGAGCAGGTTGTTGCGCTGTTCAAAGGCGCACGCATTATTGGTCGACGGTTTCAGATCGTGCATGTCCGCATGGGCCGTGAAATCATTGAAGTGACCACGTTTCGAGGTGACCACGCAGGAGACTCGTCAACACTGTCTAAGACGTCGCAGAACGGCCGCCTCCTGAGGGACAACGTCTACGGGACATTAGATCAAGATGCAGCGCGCCGCGACCTGACGATCAACGCGATGTACTTAGACCCGATAAATAAAATTATTCTCGACGATCTCGGCGGTCTTGAGGACGTCAAGCGGCGCATCGTCCGAATCATTGGGGACCCCGCGACGCGTTACCGAGAGGACCCAGTAAGAATGCTCCGGGTCGTTCGTTTTGCCGCAAAACTTGGATTCTCGGTCGATTCTGACTCTCTCAGAGCGATCTCAGCGTGTCAGCACCTGCTGAATGACATACCCGCTGCTCGCCTGTTTGATGAGACTCTTAAACTGTTTATGGCCGGCTACGCAGCACCGACGTTTGAACACCTTGTGTCCCATAATTTGCTCAGTCCGCTTTTCCCTGACGCGGTGAACTCACTGACTGATGAGTCCGCGCAACCACTCATAGTAAAAGCCATGAGCAATACAGACGCACGGATTGCACGCGGTAAGCCAGTGACGCCTGCCTTTCTACTTGGGGCCTTGCTGTGGCCCGCGGTTCACTGTCGAAGCGACGAAATCGCTCGCTCAGGGAATCATGAAGGCGCTCCAGTTCAAGCTGCTGGTCAACAAATATTGATGAATACTGTGCAGCACGTGGCTATACCCAAGCGCTTTTCTATACCTATGAAGGAGATTTGGGACTTGCAGCCGCGCCTTGAAAAATGCGCATCAAAGCGGGTGACATCGATCATCTCACTGAGGCGGTTTCGCGCCGCCTTTGACCTTTTGTTACTCCGCGCCGAGCAAGAGCCAACGCTTGAGCAAGCCGTCACATTTTGGGAAGAGCAACAGCAATTATTCCCAGACCTCGTCGGCAGTCAGCCTGCAACCGAAATCCCGACGCGCAAGCGCCGCACCAGGCGGCGAAAAAATACGCCATGACACTTGCGGTCATTGGGCTAGGGTCCAATATTGACGATCCGCCGCAACGACTGCAGGAAGCCAGTCATCGTCTGTGCGCGCTGACCGGCCTTTCCAGTCATCGCGTCTCACGCGTGTATTCGTCGCCACCGATGGGGCCACAAGATCAGCCACCTTTTTTTAACGCCGTGCTAACCGCAAACTGCGGCAACGAGGCGGGTGAGTTGCTCTTAAGTCTAAAGGCGATTGAGCAATCCATGGGCCGGGTTCAGAGGCGACGTTGGGGCGAGCGGTGCATTGATCTCGACATCATCCAATTTGGTGAACTCGAGCTCGACACCACAAACCTCGTTATCCCCCACCCCGGCCTCTGTGAGCGTCTGTTTGTTATTCAACCCATGATCGATCTACTAGGACCGAATCATAAGGTGCCCGGATTGAGGGATCTTGGTACCCTTCGACGAGCGCTCTCGGATCATTCGCTCACAACGTGCGAAGCGTTCGAGTTGCATCTTTAGGCTATGGCATTAATGGGTGGATAGTGACAGAAAAGACCGTTCCAGGCGTTGACCTTCGCAACCGAGCGCCTCAGCCCTACATTGCGATCGAGGGGCCCATCGGTGTTGGAAAGACCACGCTTGCAAAAAGGTTAGCTGATTTATTCAACTACCAGCTGCTATTAGAAGACGCTCATGAAAACCCGTTCCTCAGCAAGTTCTATGAGAATCAACGACAAAATGCGCTGGCGACACAGCTCTTCTTTTTGTTTCAGCGCGTCCAGAAAATGGATGACTTGAAACAGCAAGACATGTTCAAGCCACTGCGTATTGCCGATTTCTTGATTGATAAGGACCCATTATTTGCTCGCGTTAACCTAGACAATGACGAGTACAAGCTCTACAGCAAGGTATACGATCAAATGACGGTCGATGCACCGACACCGGACTTAGTCATCTACTTGCAAGCATCGGTCGACCGACTGCTTGAGCGGATTGACCGACGCGGCGTTGCAGCAGAGCGATCCATTAGCCGCCATTACCTCGAATCGTTAAATGAGGTATACAGCGAATTCTTTCTCTACTACGATGCGGCGCCACTGTTGATTGTCAATGCCAATCAAATTGATTTGATTAACAGGAATGAAGATTTCGTGCAGCTCGTGGACTATGCTCTGGATATAAAAGCAGGTCGACACTATTTCAACCCAACACTGATCGCCTAACGTAGATAAAACAGCACCAAGGAGCTCACCACTCGATGCCTGACCGAATAACAACGAGCAAACTCGAAGCCATGAAGGCCGCTGGTGAGAAGTTTGTAATGGTCACTGCCTACGATGCGACATTTGCGCGACTCGTCAGTGACGCAGGCGCCGAATGCATCCTAGTGGGTGATTCGTTAGGCATGGTTTTGCAAGGTCATGATACAACGGTGCCTGTGTCGCTCGACGCAATGGTGTATCACACCGAATCTGTTGCGCGGGCACGCCCAACGTCCATGATTGTCTCTGACCTGCCTTTTATGACCTATTCATCACCGGAGGTCGCTCTGACTGCCAGCATGGAGCTGATGCAAAAAGGCGCACAAATGGTGAAACTTGAGGGTGGAACCTGGCTGAGTGAGACGATTCACCAGCTCGTTCAGCGCGGCATCCCCGTTTGCGCGCACCTGGGCTTGACTCCGCAGTCTGTGAACGTGTTTGGGGGTTATCGTGTGATGGGGCGCACACCCAAAGAAGCGAAGTCTATTTTAGCGGATGCTGTGGAAATTCAAGATGCTGGAGCAAGCATTTTGCTGCTGGAGTGCGTCCCCGAAAAACTGGCCGCCGACATCTCCTCCAAGTTAGACATTCCCGTGATTGGTATTGGCGCGGGCGCCGGCACCGACGCACAAGTGCTGGTGCTTCACGACCTCTTAGGTTTAACTGAAAAGCCAGCCCGGTTTGTTGAGAACTTTATGACCGGCGCAGATTCGATTCAAGATGCTTTAGCGGCCTTCGTAAAAGCCGTTAAGGACGGTAGCTACCCGCAAGAGCAACACACCTACCAGTAATATGGAGATCCTCCGAACGGTAGATGACATGCGAGGTTGGCGCGCTCGTCTGAGTCAGGACATCCGAGTAGGGTTTGCACCCACAATGGGAAACCTTCATGCGGGACACGTCTCACTGATCCACACCGCCAAGGCACACGCCGACCTGGCCGTCGCCTCTATCTTTGTGAATCCGATGCAATTTGGTCCGGGTGAGGACCTAGAAAGTTATCCAAGGACACTTGAGGTGGACCTGGCGAAGTTACAAGCGGCCGGAGCCGATGCCGTCTTTATTCCACGAGCAGAAGACATCTATCCCGAAGGGATTGATCAGCACACATCAGTCGACGTGCCTGACCTCACCGACGTGCTCTGTGGCGCTCAACGGCCCGGTCATTTTCGCGGTGTTACCACCGTGGTCAGCAAACTACTTGGCGTCGTGAGACCACACATTGCGTTCTTTGGGGCCAAAGACCTGCAACAAGTCCTGGTCATTAAAAAAATGGTTCGCGACCTACTCATAAACGTGGAGATTGTGACTGTGCCTACCCTGCGCGATCCCGACGGTCTCGCAATGAGCTCTCGAAACGGCTACCTCACGCCAGAAGAGCGAGCTCTGGCACCCAACTTCGCAGCCGCGTTAACCGCTTGCGCCCTCACGCTTCAAAACACGTCCTCCGATGTCTCAGAAACAATCGACATCGCAAAAAAGGCGCTCGAAGACAACGGCTTTACAGTTGACTACCTAGAAGCCCGCCGCACCAGCGACTTATCCCTGAGTCCGGCGCCCAACGATGAAATTGCGATCTTTGGCGCCGTCTATTTGGGAACAACGCGGCTTATTGATAACCGCGTCATACCGATCTAATGGCCGGGTCCTAGTCTCCCAAGCGAAAGTCTCAACTAAGGCGCTACGTCACAGGGTTCGTGTAGAAAGTCCAGCAGTTCATTGACCGCGGGGGGGGGTGGCGATGTCAGCCGACTCACCGTAAAAGCGACAGTAAAGTTCACGAGCGCACCCACAACACCAAAGGCATTGGGTTCGATACCAAAAAACCAATTCGGCGACATCGCACCAAGGAACCCTGTGTCAGGAATAAACATGATGCCCTTGTGCTGAAAGACGTAGAGCAAGGTCACTGAGATACCCGCAAGCATACCAGCGACCGCGCCCTCCCGATTGACCCGACGCGCGAAGATTCCCATTAACAACGCTGGGAAAAGCGATGAAGCCGCCAGCCCAAACGCGAGTGCTACCGTCCCAGCCGCAAATCCGGGCGGATTTAGGCCTAAATAACCGGCACCTAAAACCGCAACCGCCATCGCTATCCGCGAGGCTCTTAGCTCTGCCTTATCTGAAATTGACGGCATGTACGTGCTTTTAAGCAGGTCGTGCGAAATCGCACTAGAAATAGCCAATAACAGTCCCGCCGCTGTCGAAAGCGCCGCCGCCAATCCTCCGGCGGCGACTAAGGCTATGACCCAATTAGGCAGGTTCGCAATCTCCGGATTAGCCAAAACCAGTATGTCGTTATCCAGTTTCGTGAGCTCATTGGTTTTTGGATCCGACGTGTATTCAATTCGACCATCACCGTTTAAGTCCTCGACCTTGAGCAAACCCGTTTGTTCCCAGTTTTCAAACCACCCAGGCTTGTCCTCAATGAAAAGTGCTTGTCCATCAGATTGCTGCATTGTGTCGACGATATTGAGTCGTGCCATCGCAGCAAGGGCAGGTGCTGTCGTGTAGAGCACCGCAATAAATACAAGCGCCCACCCGGCAGAGCGACGCGCCGCGGCAACGCTTGGCACCGTAAAGAAGCGAATAATGACGTGGGGCAAACCGGCTGTACCAATCATTAGGGACGCCGTAAATGCCACCATGTTCAAGGTGCTACCGCGCAGCGTTGTCGTGTATTCCTGAAACCCCAGATCAAGCAATATCAGGTCGAGTTTGTCGAGCAGGTAAACATCGGTCCCGGTTAAGGTTGAACCCAGACCCAGTTGCGGTAATGGGTTCCCCGTTAGTTGCAGACTGATAAAGATGGCTGGAATGGTATAGGCGGTAATGAGCACACAATACTGTGCGATCTGTGTGTACGTGATGCCTTTCATCCCGCCCAGTACGGCATAGAAAAAGACAATAAACATGCCGATGCCTAAGCCTGTTTCATAATCTGTTTCTAAGAAGCGCGAAAAGGCGACCCCCACTCCTTTCATCTGACCGATCACGTAAGTTACTGAGCAAAGCACCAAGCAAATGACCGCAACCACACGAGCCGTATCCGAGTAATAGCGCTCTCCTATAAAGTCGGGAACTGTGTACTTGCCATACTTTCGCAAGTAAGGCGCGATGAGTAAGGCCAGTAATACGTACCCCCCCGTCCACCCCATAAGAAATACCGACCCGCCATAGCCGTTGTAGGACAGCGCGATCAAACCGGCCATAGAGATAAACGAGGCGGCCGACATCCAATCTGCGGCGGTCGCCATACCATTGGCTATCGGGTGTACACCACCGTCAGCAACGTAGAAATCCTTAGTGGAGGACGCGCGCGTCGCGATAGCAATGCCGATGTAAACGGCAAAGGTCGAACCCACAACGAGATACGTCAGGAGCGTTAAACTCATCGCTCTGTCTCCTCTTGGTACTCGCGCTCAAAACGAGTCATGGCTGCGGCGAAGTAGAAGATCAGCGCGATAAAAACAAAAATAGACCCCTGCTGCGCGAACCAAAATCCAAGCTTGTAACCACCCAACCTAATTTCATTAAGCGGCTCCACCAAAAGAATGCCAAATCCAAAGCTCACAACAAACCAGATGACGAGAAGCCGAAACATCAGCGTCCTCACCCGTGCAGAAAATTGAGCCCTTCTTATTTTATTATTTTGCTGGTCAGCCATTGACTGGATATCTCCCTTTATAGCGACGCTTGTTATTCCACTGCCGCACGACATACGGCATTATTAAGATAGCACTGCGCCGTTACGTCACCCGCGCGCAGTGATCAAAACACAAGGATCTAGTGCATGTCTAACGAAGCGATTTACCCCGTACCGTCAAACTTTGCGGACGCGCACATCAGTCCAGATAACTATCAACAAATGTACCGGCAGTCTCTGGACGATCCTGAATCATTTTGGAGTGGGCAAGCTCACGAATTTTTATCGTGGGACGCCCCATGGCACACCACTTGCGAGAGTGATCTGTCAAAAGGGCAGGTGCGGTGGTTTGATGGCGGGCAGCTGAATGCATCAGTGAACTGCATTGATCGGCACTTGCCGGCGCGCGCGGCGCAGACCGCCATTTTGTGGGAAGGAGACGACCCCAGTGACAGCCAGCACATCACCTACCAAGCCCTAAAAGATGAAGTATGCCGTCTCGCAAACGTCATGCATGATCGGGGGGTGACCGCAGGAGATCGTGTCTGCATCTATATGCCCATGGTCCCTGAAGCCGCCTATGCGATGCTCGCATGCACGCGGATTGGTGCGATACATTCAGTCGTCTTTGGCGGCTTTTCGCCAGAGGCGCTCAAAGATCGAATTAACGACTCCGGTTGCCGGATGGTCATTACGGCCGATGAAGGCGTGCGTGGCGGGAAGACGGTGCCACTAAAGGCCAATGTTGATCAGGCCCTCACGGCCTGCCCAACCGTAGACACCGTGATTGTCTTGCAGCGTACTAATTCAGATATTCACTGGGAGCCCGAACGGGATATTGCGTACAGCGCGGCGACCCGAGCTGCAAGCACTGACTTCGCGCCCGTCTCAATGAGCAGTGAAGCGCCACTCTTCATTCTCTATACATCGGGATCCACTGGGAAACCCAAAGGTGTGTTGCACACAACCGGCGGTTATTTACTGCAGGCGGCCAGCACATTTAAACACGTGTTTGATTACCGAGAGGGCGAAGTATTTTGGTGCACCGCTGATGTCGGATGGGTGACGGGGCATTCCTATATTGTCTACGGACCACTGTGTAACGGCGCAACAACGCTCATGTTTGAGGGAATCCCCACCTACCCTGATGGCGGGCGCTGCTGGGAAATTGTCGACAAACACAAGGTCAACACGTTCTTCACCGCGCCAACGGCCATTCGCGCCCTGCACGCACTCGGCGACGAGCTAGTCACCCAGCATTCGAGAAAGAGCTTACGCATTATCGGGTCAGTTGGTGAGCCTATCAATCCTGAAGCCTGGGAGTGGTATCACCGCGTCGTTGGCGACGGTCGCTGTCCCATTGTCGACAGTTGGTGGCAGACGGAGACAGGGGCAATGATGATCACACCGATGCCGTCTGCACACGCCATGAAGCCCGGGTATGCGAGCTTTCCCTATTTTGGTGTTGAGCCTGCCTTGCTCGATGAGCAAGGTCAGGAAATTCACGGCGAGGGCGCCGGCTATCTGGTCATTAAACGCTCGTGGCCTGGTCAAATCCGAACCGTTTACGGGGATCACCAGCGGTTAATCGACACCTACTTTTCAACGTATCCCGGCTACTACTTCACCGGCGACGGGGCACTGCGCGATGCTGATGGCTACTTACGAATTACCGGTCGTGTCGATGATGTCTTAAATATATCGGGGCATCGAATGGGCACGGCCGAAATCGAGAGCGCGCTTGTCCAGCACAAAGACATCTCGGAGGCTGCTGTCGTAGGCTACCCTCATCCGATTAAAGGCCAAGGCATCTACTGCTACGTAACGCCGGTTCAGGGCGTAGAAGACTCGCCCGAACTGCGTGCCCAACTGGTCCAGTTGTGCGTGAGAGAAATTGGTCCGATTGCAAAGCCCGATATTATTCAATGGGCTCCGGGCCTGCCTAAGACACGATCAGGAAAAATTATGCGCCGGATTCTCCGCAAGGTTGCCGAAAACGAACTCGATAATCTTGGAGATACCTCAACACTTGCAGACCCTTCGGTCGTTGAACAACTGATCGATGCTCGCGAGCGAAGTTAAGCCATTTTTTGTAAAAAAAAGGCCCGCAAGCGGGCCTTTTTAAATCAAATACAACGATTACTTAGTCTCGTCGTCCTCTGACTCTGTTCCATCGTTTGCCTCTGACGCTTCGTCGTCTGATTCCACGACTGCTTCGGAGGACACTTCTGTCTCCTCTGACTCAACCTCGAGCTCAACAGCATCGGACTCAACAGCCACTGCCTCAGCGGGCGCTTCATCGGCAACTTCAGCAGCAGGTGCCTGCTCAGCTTCGTCTTCCAGCAGCTCTTTAATCGACAGCTTGATACGGCCACGTTGATCAACGTCAAGGCACTTAACGGTGACATCCTGACCTTCTGTTAAGTAGTCGCTGACATTTTCAACACGCTCGTTCGCTATTTGCGAGATGTGCAGGAGGCCGTCTTTGCCTGGCAAGATCGTGATAAACGCACCAAAATCGACGATCCGGGCAACCTTACCCGTGTAGATCGCGCCCACTTCAGCTTCCGCTGTAATGGCCATGATCATCTCAACGGCTGCATCACGCGAACCTTGATTTTGACCAAACACTTTGACGGTACCGTCATCGTTGATGTCGACCGTTGCACCTGAGTCTTCGGTAATCTGTCGGATAGTTGCGCCGCCCTTACCAATAATGTCGCGAATCTTGTCTTGATCAATCTTTAAACTCACCATACTTGGCGCGTTTTCAGACGTAATCTCGCGAGCAGAATCAAGTACAGAGTTCATCTGTCCAAGAATGTGCAGTCGTGCGTGAAGCGCTTGCTCGAGTGCCACCTCCATGATCTGCTCATTGATGCCTTCGATCTTAATGTCCATCTGCAACGCGGTAACACCCGCAGCAGTTCCAGCCACTTTAAAATCCATGTCGCCAAGGTGATCTTCGTCACCAAGAATGTCGGTCAGAACAGCGAATTGATTCCCTTCTTTGACCAACCCCATTGCAATGCCTGCAACCGGTGCCTTCAGTGGAACGCCCGCGGCCATCATGGCCAATGAGCCCACACAGACAGAAGCCATTGAACTCGACCCATTTGATTCAGTGATCTCGGAGACGACCCGAATCGTGTATGGGAACTCATCTTCGCTTGGAAGTACGGCAGCCAAACCACGTCGCGCCAAGCGACCGTGACCGATTTCGCGACGTCCAGTGAACCCCATACGTCCTGCCTCACCCACTGAGTAGGGAGGGAAGTTGTAGTGCAGCATGAACGGATCACGCCGCTCACCTTCGAGCGCATCAATAATCTGCGCATCACGAGTAGATCCCAATGTAACGGCACCAATCGCCTGTGTCTCACCGCGCGTGAACAGTGATGACCCGTGAGCGTTATCGAGCACATCGACTTCGCAGGCAATCTGGCGCACTGTGCGACCGTCACGGCCATCGATGCGTGGCTCACCCGCTAGAATTCGCTGACGAACAATCCGCTTCTCAAGGGCTTTAAACTCGTCCTTGATGTCATCGGCAGATGCACCGTCATCAGTCGCTAACTGCGCCATAATCGCGTCACGAACATGCCCAACACGCTCATAGCGCGCTGCCTTCTCCGTAATGCGGTACGCTTCGCCTAAATCGACTCCGGCAGCCTCCTCAACTTGAGCACGCAGCGTTTCGTTGACTTCCGCGGCAGACCAATCCCATCGAGGCTTTCCTGCTTCTTCTACAAGCTCATCAATTGCCTTGATAACCGTCTGCATCTCTTGGTGAGCAAACAAAACCGCACCGAGCATTTGATCTTCAGACAACTCTTTGGCTTCCGACTCAACCATCAAAACAGCGTCGCGGGTACCGGCAACAACCATGTCCAGCTGACTGTTTTTAAGTGCGGCATAACCTGGGTTCAACACGTAGCCGTCAGCTTCTGAGAAGCCAACGCGCGCACCACCAATTGGGCCGTTGAAGGGGCAGCCAGAAATTGCGAGGGCAGCCGATGTTCCAATCATTGCCGGAATATCTGGGTCGGTGTCGAAGTCGGCAGACATTACTGTGCAAACGACTTGCACTTCATTCATGAAACCGTCAGCGAAAAGCGGTCGGATGGGCCGATCAATCAAACGCGACGTCAGTGTTTCTTTTTCGCTAGGTCGGGCTTCACGCTTAAAAAAGCCGCCGGGGATCTTACCCACAGAATAAGCCTTTTCAATGTAATGCACTGACAGTGGGAAAAACGCCTGTCCGGGCTTTTCCTTCGGATCAGCTACCACTGTACAAAGCACAGAGGTAGTGCCCATGGTCACCATTACGGCGCCAGAGGCCTGGCGCGCTATGCGTCCAGTTTCCAGTGTGACCTCTTGGCCACCGAACTGGAATGTTTTAGTAACAACGTTCACTTCATTCTCTCCAAAATAAATCGGCCGGCATAATGCCGGCCCTAAGTAATCTTATCGGCGCAAACCAAGACGCTTAATAACGGTCGAATAACGACTCGCGTCCTTGCGCTTCAAGTAATCCAACAGCTTACGGCGCTGGTTGACCATGCGAATCAGACCACGTCGTGAGTGGTGATCTTGCGCATGCTCTTTAAAGTGCTGCTGTAGCTGCTCTATGTTGGCGGTCAACAATGCAACTTGTACTTCGGGCGATCCTGTATCGCCTTCGGATTGCTTATAGTCGTCCACAATTTGAGCTTTTCGTACTGCATCAAGTGCCATGATATTTCTCCAACCTGCGTTTTCTAAGCCCACCCGTGCAGGTTTACAGGAGGGTTGGTTAATGACTGTCAACAAACAGCCGCTTTGGGGCGACTCGGCCGTCGTCGAGTATTACCCCGACGCCCAAAAAAGGGCCGTTCGCTTCAGCGATGCGAACAATACCACTTAGTGGCGCATTTCGCACTAGCACAGCCTGCCCTTGTTTTAGGTAGAAAGCCGCAGAATGACTCACTTCAACACGCGCTAAATGGTCTACCGCCAGTTCGGGATCGATCAAAAACTGATCGAGGGCGCCCTCACCTTCGGTCTCCGCGACGGCGATCAGCGTCTCCAGTGTCACAGCTTGCCCCAAATCAAAGGGACCGGTCGCTGTCCGTCTTAACGCGCTCATATGACCTGGAAGCTCGAGCGATGTTGCCAAATCTTCTGAAAGTGTGCGGATGTACGTACCTTTGCTGCAAACGACATCGATGTCAGCCGTGGCGGCTTCTCCAGGTGAAAAGTGGTTCAATGTCGCACTGCGAATAGTGACGGGGCGGGGCTTCCGCTCGACCTCCTTTCCCTGTCGTGCCAACTTGTAAAGCGGCTGTCCGTCGACCTTCAGCGCCGAGTACATCGGCGGTGTCTGCTGAATGTCACCCACAAATTGCGCGAGCGCGGCTGAAACATTTTCTTGAAGCAAATGCGCCGCATTTTTTTGCGCTAAAACCTCACCCTCACTGTCTCCAGTCGCCGTCGACACGCCAAACGTAACCTGGGCTTCATATGCCTTATCCGAATCGAGTAGAAATTGAGACAGCTTTGTCGCCTCACCGAGACAAATAGGCAAGACGCCACTGGCAAGCGGATCTAGGTTACCCGTGTGGCCGCCTTTCGCAGCACCAAACAAATGGCGTACGCGTTGCAGTGCTTGGTTTGACGAGGGACCGACCGGTTTATCCAGAACCAATATGCCGGTTACAGGCCGCCCCTTTCTCCGGCGAGCCATATCAGTCCTCTTCAGATTCCGGCGCGTCTTCGTGCTTTTCGTCCGATGCTAGGGCCTGTCCGAGCAATGCTTCCATATGACGACCGCGCCCAACACTTTCATCAAACTTGAACGAGAGCTTAGGTACCGTTCGCAAGCTGGAATCGCGAGCAATCTCACTGCGGAGATAACCGGCTGCTTTGTCTAGAACAGCCGTCACTTCTTGCGCCGACTTTGCATCCTCCAACCCGATTTTCGTGAAGAAAACCTTCGCATACCGGAGATCGCGGCTCACATCGACCGCTGTTACATTCACAAACTCCGCTCTCGGATCGCGGAGACTGTGCAATAGCAGCTTGGCCAGCTCCTGTTGTAAGAAGTCAGCAACGCGTTCGGTGCGACTGTATTCTTGAGGCAAGACAATAAACCTATAATGAGCGCGCGACTTCGTTAACTTCGAAGACCTCGATGAGATCTCCCACTTTTACGTCGGTATAGTTTTTCACACCAATGCCGCACTCTGTGCCGTTACGCACTTCGCTCGCGTCATCTTTAAAGCGACGAAGCGACTCAAGCTCACCCTCGTAAATCACAATACTGTCGCGCAGCACGCGAATCGGCTTCGACCGGGACACAGTCCCCTCGGTCACCATACAGCCCGCGATAAGCCCAAACTTTGGCGACCGGAACACATCACGAACTTCAGCAATACCGACAATCTCTTCTCGCAGTTCTGGCGATAACATGCCCGTGAGCGCCGCTTTAACATCGTCGATTAAGTCGTAGATCACGTTGTAGTAACGCACTTCCACGCCTTCGTTCTCTGCCATTCCTCGGGCCTTTGCATCAGCACGCGTATTGAAACCAAAGATAACGGCATTACTGGTCATTGCCAGCGACACATCAGTTTCGGTAATACCGCCGACACCTCCAGCGACAACGTTGACCTTTACCTCGTCATTACCCAAATCTGAGAGCGACGATTGCAGTGCCTCCAGTGAGCCACGCACGTCCGTTTTCACGACGACATTGAGTGTTTGGACCTCACCGGCCGTCATTGTCTCGAACATGCTATCGAGTTTCGCCGCTTGCTGACGTGCAAGCTTACTCGATCGCTGTTTTTCCTGACGACTTCCGGCAATTTCTCTTGCTCGCTTCTCGCTTTCAACAGCAACAAACGGATCGCCGGCATCGGGCGTACCGTCGAGGCCTAGTATCTCAACAGGAATACTTGGACCTGCGACAGCAATGGGTTGACCATTCTCGTCAAGCATTGCGCGCACGCGCCCATACTGCAGACCTGCGAGCACGATATCGCCTTGTTTCAATGTGCCTTGCTGCACTAACAATGAGGCGACAGGACCACGGCCTCTATCGAGTCGTGATTCGATCACAAGCCCACTGGCGGGCACATCCTCTGGCGCCTTAAGCTCCAACAGCTCAGACTGCAGGAGTAAGGATTCAAGCAATCGGTCGATACCTTCACCGCTGTGCGCCGAAACGGGTACAAACTGAGTGTCTCCACCCCAGTCTTCAGGAATAACATCCTTTGCCGCAAGTTCGTTCTTCACGCGGTCTGGATCTGCGCCCTCTTTATCCATTTTGTTAATGGCGACGACTAAAGGCACACCGGCCGCACGCGCGTGCTGCACCGCCTCTTCAGTCTGTGGCATCACACCGTCATCGGCAGCCACAACTAAAATCACGATGTCCGTTGATTTTGCGCCGCGGGCTCGCATGGCTGTAAATGCGGCGTGTCCGGGCGTATCGAGGAAGGTGATCATCCCCTGGTCTGTTTTTACGTGATAAGCACCAATATGCTGCGTGATGCCACCCGCTTCGCCAACGGCCACACGCGAGTTTCGAATGTAGTCGAGCAAGGAGGTTTTTCCATGATCAACGTGGCCCATCACAGTGACAACGGGCGCGCGAAGCTCGGGCGTGCCGCCGTAGCTCGCCATTGACTCCTCGAGTCGCTCCTCAAGCACGTCGTCGCTTCTCAGTTTGGTTCGGTGTCCGAGCTCTTCAACAACGAGACTCGCGGTGTCCTGGTCTATCATCTGATTAATCGTGGCCATGACGCCAAGCTTCATCAGCTCTTTAATGACAACACCTGCTTTGACCGCCATTTGCTGCGCGAGATCGCCAACGCTGATATTTTCGGGCAGCTCGACGTCGTAAACGATCCTCTCAGTCGGCTGTTCAAATCCATGCTGGTTTGGCTCATCGCCAGAGCGCCGACGCTTTCCACCGCGTGCTCGTCCAACGCCCGACTCAGCGGCCTCAATGGCACTGAGCGACAGATTATGTCCGCGCTGCTTACCGCGCCCTGCCGACATATTAGAGCGATCTAGACGTCCCCTACCCGGCTTATTCCGGCGCGAATCATTGGTGTCTCTTGCACTGTCTTTTGAGGGCGCGTCATGCAAACGCTTGGGTCGTTTATCCGCTTGAGTCGCGGCGACCTTTTCAGCAACTGCTGTTTTCTGAGCAGTCTCTTGATCCGCTTTTTTGCGTGCCTCATCGGCCTGTCGTGTAGCAACGACCTCATCGAGCTGTTGCTGGCGGGCTTGGTCTTCGGCCTTACGGCGTGCAGCAGCACGTTGTCGTAACACCTCAGGATCGACATTACGCAAATCTTCTTCAACCGCAGGCGGTTCAATAGGCGCCTCTAAACGCTCCTCGACCGCAACCGGCGTCTCAATAACGGGCGCAACTTCAGGCTCTGCAACCACCTCTTCAATCACGGGCTCCGGTGAGGCAATCTCCACAGGGTCCGGTTGTGCTTCAGCGGCAACATCTGGCGCTTCGACTAACGCGGCTTCCTCAGAGTCCGGACGCTTCATGTAGGTACGCTTTTTTCGCACCTCTACGTTGACCGTGCGTTTACCCGCACCGCCACCCGTCTTTAGTGTGCTGACGGACTTCCGCTTCAGCGTGATCTTGCGTGGCGCCTCTTCATCGCTGCCATGACTGCGCTTCAGATGGCCTAGCAGTGAACGCTTGTCATCATCGGAGACGACTTCGCTCGCCTCTTTATGAGGCAAGCCTGCGTCTTTCATCTGTGACAGAAGCTTTTCCGCGTCTGTTCCCACGGTTTTCGCTAACTGCTCTACGGTTACTTCAGCCATTTTTTCTCTCTCTAATCTTGCCGTTGGTCATCTGTGTAGTGAAAAAGAACGATCACTAAGCAGATTCGCCCTCTTCCGCGAACCAAGGCTCGCGAGCGGTCATAATGAGCTCAGCAGCCCATTCTTCGGTCATTCCTTCGATCTCCATGAGCTCATCAACACTCTGCTCTGCGAGATCTTCCATGGTAATCACGCCCACGTTTGCGAGAACGTACGCTAGCTGCTTTTCCATGCCACGCATCTCGAGCAGATCTTGAGCAGGCTCATTCGAACCAATCTCTTCCTCAGACGCAATGGCCATTGTTAACAACGCGTCTTTCGCCCTCGCCCTCAGCTCCTCGGCAATGTCTTCGTCGAAGCCGTCGATACCCGCCATTTCCTCAAGCGGAACGTAAGCAACCTCTTCAACAGTGGTAAAGCCTTCTTCGACCAATACGCCAGCCACATCTTCATCGACATCCAACGCGTTCATGAAAGTCTCCATGACCTCGCCCGCTTCTGCTTCTTGCTTTTCGATCGCCTCATCCGTACTCATGACGTTAATCGTCCAGCCAGTGAGGTCAGACGCAAGGCGAACATTTTGGCCGCCACGACCAATGGCCTGCGCAAGATTATCTTCGGCAACCGCCACTTCCATGGTGTTGCTGTCTTCGTCCACCACAATAGACTCGACTTCTGCAGGCGACATCGCGTTGATAACCAACTGCGCAGGATTGTCATCCCACAAAATAATGTCGACGCGCTCGGTGTCCAATTCGTTAGAGACCGCTTGCACGCGAGAGCCACGCATACCCACGCATGCGCCCACAGGGTCTATCCGCTGGTCGCCCGTTTTCACGGCAATCTTCGCTCGCGATCCAGGATCACGTGCCGCTGAGCGGATTTGAATAACGCCCTCAGAAATCTCGGGGACCTCAATTTTAAAGAGTTCAATTAACATCTCTTTACAGGCTCGCGATAACACTAACTGAGGCCCGCGGGACTCCTCGTTAATCTCCAACAAAACCGCACGCACGCGGTCATTCATCCGGAACGTCTCTCGTCCCACTAACTCTGATCGCGGCAAGAGCCCTTCCGCGTTATTACCCAGGTCGAGAATAATATTATCTCGCGTTACTTTTTTAACGGTTCCCGCTAGCAGCTCGCCCATCCGGTCTTTGTATTGATCGACCACTTGAGCGCGCTCGGCTTCACGAACAGCCTGCACGATAACTTGTTTCGCGGTTTGCGCCGCAATACGTCCAAAACCGACGTTTTCCACGAGTTCCTCGTGCACGTCGCCAGGCACCAAGTCATTATTAACCTCGATCGCCTCTTCGGTCGTAAACTGCGTGCCCAGCAGTGCGAGCTCCGTATCGGGCACAACCAACCACTTCCGTCGGGTCACGTAGTCGCCTGATTCACGATCAATCGTGACTTCAATATCCGACTCCTCGTCGTACCGCTTTTTTGTAGCGGTCGCGAGCGCCAGCTCAATGGCTTCAAAGATAATGTCTTCCGATACGCCTTTCTCATTAGAAACTGCTTCGGCAACCATCAAAATTTCTTTGCTCATTTGTTATTTCTCACTCTGATCATGGAGGACTAAATCGCCCTCCTTTAAACTTTCATCTATCGTGCGAACTGCAGCGGGTCGACTTCGCTCAATCCACTCTGCCGTGGGCTCTACTCGAACCCTGTCAATACTACCCAGAGGCAGCAAATACTCGTGTTTATCAACGCGGACGACAATGTCATCACCATCGAAACCTAAAAACCACCCTCGGAATTTGCGGCGCCCGTCAAACGGAAACCGCAGCTTGACCTGCATGGGCTGCTCTTCATAAATACTGAACTGCTCCTTTTTGAACAGCAAACGATCTATCCCCGGAGACGAAACCTCTAACGTAAATTCACCCACAAAGGGGTCTTCTACATCTAAAATCGCACTCATGTGGCGACTCACCGTGGCGCAATCATCAACGGTGACGCCTTGTTGCCTGTCAATATAAACACGCAACGTGGGGCGCCGATTTGGGCTCAACAGTTCCAAACCCCACAGCGCGAACCCCAACATTTCAACCGTCGGTTCCAGCATGGTGAGCAATTGGCTCTCTTTACCACCCATTGTGTTCATCGCCGTCCTCGGCAAATTTCAGATACAAAAAAGCCCCAAACAAGGGGCCTCAAAGTGCAGCGCATACCGTCGCGCAAAGTTGGTAGCGGGGGCCGGATTTGAACCGACGACCTTCGGGTTATGAGCCCGACGAGCTACCAGGCTGCTCCACCCCGCATCAAAGTCGTTGCGATGCCCCTTGTATCGACGCCTGTATCGTCGAAGGCAATCACACGGAACCTAGGTCCCGTAACTGAGGAGCGGAGTCTAGGGAGTCGATGCTAGTCCGTCAAGGGGAAGAAATACAAAAACGCCCGCACTTGTTGGGTTTCGTGGATTTTAATGCCTGTTGTGGGAAAACAATGCAGGTCACCAGTCCTTTTGCGCTGGCACCCCGTCAACACTTGCTGCTGATCGCACCGCATTCAAAATAGCAGATTGCATTGCAGCGGCTGCAGCCACCCCCAGTTTATTGATCAACTGAGGTGTCACCGCTTGCGACTGCTTCGGTGAATTTGTCACTGAAACAGCGAAAATCGTGTCGCCGTCAAACAGGGTATGCACCGGCCTTACCGCTCGAGCCAGACCGTCATGCGCCATCTCCGCCACTTTTTTCAGCTGTGCTTTTGACAACTGGACGTTTGTTGCGATAACACCGAGCGTGGTATTCGTGCCAATCAGCGGACCACTCTCCAACGTACCGAGCGCCAGATCCACAGCCGACTCATAGCACCCAGGCGAAGTCGCCCTGACACCTGCAATCGTTTGTCCCGTAGCACTGTCAAACACTTCGCCCACCGCGTTGACCGCCGCAAGCGCGCCGACAAGCACCCCATCGTCAAATTCACGAAGCGCGTTCCCAAGGCCACCTTTAGTGGCGCGCTCAGGCCCTGCTAATTTACCCACCGTCGCGCCAGTTCCCGCCCCTAAGTTTCCCGATCCAACCGGCGCGCTGGTGGCATCTAATGCGGCCTTAGCCCCCCATTGTGCAGTCGGTCGAACACCCGCACTCCCAAGTTGCAAATCGAATAAAACAGCAGCCGGTACAATGGGGACCACAACCCCCTCAAGCACTGGCAACCCCAAACCCTCAGCTTCGAGCACGGCCATAACACCGCTCGCCGCATCAAGGCCGTAAGCACTGCCGCCACTGAGCACAATCGCGTTTGCCCGCTCGACCAAATTCCCCGGCTCCAGAAGATCAGTCTCTCGGGTACCTGGCGCCGCGCCTTGAACTGACGCAGCAGCGGTCGCCCCCTCCCCAGCAAAGCGAACAACAGTGACGCCCGTCAAATTTTCATGATCGGTTACGTGCCCTACCGTAATACCAGGAATCGCCGTAATGCTTTGATTATTTAACGACATAACTCGCACCAAAATTCACCTTCATCAGCGCCGCATTTGCCCTCATTTATTAACTGAAATGTGTGCCTTTTGGAGAAGGCTAACACGACAGGGTTAGAGCGCGGTTTATGTGGAAAAAAGACACTTTATTTAACGCCCAAATCTATTTCGTTTACGGCAAACAAGACATACACTTCCGCGAATCTTAACAACAATAATATGTCAGAGGAGACGTTCATGGCGGAGCTTCCAAAACACGCGAAAGTAGTCGTTATCGGACAGGGCGGAATCGTCGGCGCGTCGGTCGTTCATCACTTAATTGAAGAGGGTTGGGACGACATCGTAGGGCTTGAAAAGTCGGCGATCCCTACCGACATTGGCTCGACCTCGCATGCGTCTGACTTTTGCTACATGACGACCCACGACAAACTCAATGTTTTCACCAGCACGTACAGCCGCGAGTTCTACAAAAAGCGCGGTAACTACATTGAGATTGGCGGCATGGAGGTTGCGCGCAAAGACGACGACGAGCGCATGCTCGAACTCATTCGTAAAGTGGGCTCAGGTAAAGCGTTTGGTACGAACGCACATATGATCTCGGCAGCCGAAGCCAAAGAGAAGTTCCCACTGCTTGAAGAAAGCGAAATTCAGGGCGCCCTTTGGGATCCCGATGCAGGACTTGTGACCCCACGCTCGCAAAAAGTGGCGGGCGATTTGGTCGACGAGGCGGTTGCCAGCGGTAAGTTGAAAGCCTTTGCCTATACGCCCGCCACCAAAATATTAGTTGAAGATGGCGTTGCGGTGGGGGTCGAGACACCCAAGGGAACCATCATGGCGGACTACCTGGTTCTGTGCGCTGGCATCTGGGGGTCGCTCGTATCCAACACGGCGGACGTCAAGCTACCGCTTTTGCCACTGGAGCATCCCCTTCTGTTTTTTGGACCTTGGGACCACCTTGAAGGAACAGGCAAAGACATTGTTTATCCTTTGATGCGTGACCAGGGTAATTCAGCCTACGTGCGCGACACGGGGGATCCCACCACACCCGAGGGGGGTCTTCTCGAGTGGGGCTACTACGAGCCTTTCGAACCCAGACTGATCGAAGCCAAAGAAATTGTTGAACCGAGCGAAGCGAGACTGTCGCCATCAATGCGCGATATAACCCTCGATCAAGTCATGGACGCGTTCGAACGCGCCATTGAACTGACACCGGTTCTCGGCGAACTGGGTTGGGAGGAGCGTCGCTCATTTAACGGCCTACTGTCGGTCACAACGGACAGTGCTTCGATTATTGGTGAGTCGGTCGAACTCAAAAATCTATGGCTCTGTGAGGCGGTCTGGGTCAAAGACGGACCTGGCGCTGGAAAGTTGCTTGCAGAATGGATGACTCACGGCCGCACGAGTATGGATCCGCACAGCATTGATCCTGCGCGTCACTACCCGATTCAAAAGACCGACCAATACATTCGTGATCGGTGCTACGAGTCCGCTCAAAAAGTCTACACACCCGCCGTTCACCCTCGCGAACCGTTTGCAAGGTCTCGTGGACTGAGGACCAGCCCCTTTTACGAGCGAGAAGTTGCGTTAGGCGGTTACTTCATGGAAGTCGCAGGCTGGGAGCGCGCACACGGTTATGCCGCGAACGAAGAAACATTGCTGACGAAGTATCGTGATCGGATTCCTACCCGACAGGCCGAGTGGGACAATCGACACTTTTGGGAGGTCTCTAACGCCGAGCAACTGGCCATGAGCGACGGGGTTGGCATGATTAACCTGTCTCACTTTGCCATCTTTGATGTCGAAGGCCCAGATGCGGAAGGTTTGATGGAGTACGTTTCGGTCGCAAAGGTCGGTACCGATACAGCACTGGGTAAAGGCGTCTACACCCATTTCCTTGATCACGCGGGTGGTATTCGTTCCGACCTCACCATTATCCGACTTGCGAGCGACTGCTATCGCGTGGTTTGCGGCGGCGATACTGGGCACCGAGACTACATTTGGATGCGCGACATCAAGGACAAGCACGGCTTTCCCAATGTGACCTTCCATGATCAAAGCGAGCAGCTCGCAACATTAGGACTCTGGGGACCTGACGCGCGCAGTACACTCGCTCAACTCATGGACGACCCTGAGACTATTTCTAATGCGTCATTCCCCTTTGCAACCACACGTGAAATAAACGTTTGCGGCGTCACCGTTTGGGCATTTCGCATCAGCTACGTGGGTGAGCAAGGCTGGGAATTGTACTTCCCGTTCTCAGAAGGTCTGAAGATATGGGACGCGTTGTTCGAGTTAGGGGTGACGCCTGTGGGCATCGAAACGTATGCGAATAGCCGTCGTCTCGAAAAAAGTCTCCGCCTTCAAAACGCAGACCTTGAAATCGACTACAACCTTTACGAAGCAGGACTTGCGCGACCTAAGGTCAAAGCGGCTGACTTCCACGGAAAGGCGGCTTACGTTCAGCAACGGGAGCTCGACCAGCAGGCCGCTTATCTGTGCACGTTCATGCTACAGGACACCACAGACAGCGACGGTGTTGTGCGCTACCCCGTGGGTAACTGGCCAATCCTCGACCGCAAGACGAAGGAAGTCATCATCGACGCGCACGGTCGTCGGTCGTACACCACGAGCATGGCCTTCGGACCCAGCCTAGGCGCCAACATTGCGATGGGCTACCTGCCAGCCGATCAAGCGAAGGAAGGTGACATTGTGCTGATCGAGTACTTTGGTGAGCACTATGAAGCGAAAGTCATGAAGGTGGGCTACGGCGCACTACTCGACCCCACCAACGAGCGGCCCAAGAGCTGACTCAAAAAAAGAAAAAGGAGCCAACAGGCTCCTTTTTTTTGCTTTAAAGCCGTCTACCGACGACGACGCCTTCGCCCTTCAGGCTCTGGTGCCGTCTTCGGGGGCGGGGCGGAAACCACCGAAAACAAGTTGGGGTAGGGGTCTGACTTGTGCGGAAAAGCCATCGCAGCGACAAAGTAGTCTTGAAAGTCTGCCTCCATCGCGGTTTCAATACGCTCCGCTTTGTTGACCGTCTGCTGAATACTCACGCGCGACTCGCGGTTCAACAGTGCTATTCGAGCACCCACACCGGCGGCATTGCCCGCTGATGACACATTGTTCAACGCACAGTCAGGAATGAGCCCCAGTACCATTGCATGCTCAACGCTGATGTGGCTGCCAAAGGCACCCGCCAAGCGAATGCGGTCGACGGTCGCCACGCCCATCTTATCCATGAGGAGCTTAATCCCAGCATAGAGCGCCGCTTTTGCAAGCTGGATCTGTCTCACATCGTTCTGCGTCACAACGATGTCACGCTGCGCTTCGTGCTGGGCAAAATGCAAAACGTACGACCACGTTCGCCCATTAGAACGAACTCGCTCTGTCTGCTCGGCAAGCGCTCCGTCGACAATACCGTCTTGGGTGATGATCCCAGCGAGAAACATTTCCGCGATCACCTCAATGATGCCGGAACCGCAAATCCCCGTAATATCGAGACCTTTTGTCGAGGACTCAAAGTCCGGCTCGATGGACCACAAATCTGAACCAATCACCTTGAATCGGGGTTCAAGAGTCTCTCGGTCGATCCGGACACGCTCAATTGCACCCGCTGTCGCTCGCTGACCGGCACTGATTTCACCCCCTTCAAATGCCGGACCCGTGGGACTTGAACACACAAGAAGACGATCTCTATTGCCTAAAACAATTTCGGCATTCGTACCCACATCAACAATAAGGCTCATCGCTTTTTCTCGATCCGGCGCCTCAGCCAAAATCACGCCCGCCGTATCCGCACCCACATGCCCCGCGATACAGGGCAGGACGAACAATCGCGCCTGCAGGTGCGCGTTAAGACCTAAGTCACTGGCCTTAAGCGTTACCGCTTCATCCAACGTCAGCGCAAAGGGTGCGCCCCCTAAATTTATGGGGTTAATACCTAAAACAAGGTGATGCATGATCGGGTTGGCGACCAACGAGATCTCTAAAATGTTATCGGTTGTCTCACCCAGCTGCTCTGTCAGTTCAACGAACAACTTGCTGAGCGCCGACTGAATGGCCGCGGTCATCGCTTCAGCACCCTCGGGATGCATCATGATATATGACACGCGACTCATCAGATCTTCGCCAAACGGAATCTGGGGATTCATGACACTTGCTGAGGATAAAACATCACCCGTCGCAAGATCGCATAGATGCGCCGCGACCGTCGTAGACCCAACGTCAACCGCCACACCACGCGCCGCATCGAACAGACCGGACCACACACCGACAATCTGACTCGACTCAAAAACGGCAACAGTTACACCTCTGTCCCCACTGGCTAATACCGACTGAAGCTTAACGAGCTCCGAGGTCTCGATACCCAGGTTTGTAAGACCCCAATCAACCTCAAGCGCATCGAAAAGCAACCTCGCCTCTCCACGAGCATCCTCCAACGACGACTCCACCAGCGTCACAAAGTACAGTCGAGTCGCGGTACTGAGCTGAATATCTCGGTGCTCTGCGTCTTTGCGAATGATCTGGCGGTGCACCTGACTTTCGGGCGGCACATCGATAATCACGTCGTCCAATAGCTTGGCGTGACAGCTCAGCCTGCGGCCCTCTGGTAGTGGGCCTTTGCGCTCATTGAACTTGATTTCCGTGCCGACAAGCGGCGAGAGATGTTCTGGGCTAGAGGTCATATTGTGCTTTTGGAAGTGACCTGACATACAGGCAATCTGACAGCGGCCACACAAGCCGCGACCACCGCAGACCGAGTCGATATCAACCCCTAGGGTACGAGCCGCGTCCAGAAGCTGCGTGTGCTTTGGAAACTCGCCTCGCTTACCCGATGGAAGAAATAGAACCTTGATCTGCTCGCTAGACACGTCTTATGCATTACCTCTTCGACGACCGGCTCGTCCACGACGACCTCCGGCGGCACCTTCGGCCGCCGGATCTCGGTACGCCTTAATCCAGTTTGCACAGTTCGGGTCGTGTCCCATCATCACATCACCGCCGCGAACGGCTTGCATCACCTCCGGGTGCAATGGACTGGTAATCGCAGAGGTCATACCGGCGCCCATGGCCATCGTCAAAAACGCCGCATTGATCCCGTTCCTATTAGGCAGACCGAAGCTTACATTGGACGCGCCGCAGGTCGTATTCACTTTAAGATCAGTGCGAAGTCGACGAACCAGCTCCATGACCTGAACACCTGCGGTATTGATCGCGCCAATTGGCATCACCAACGGATCCACAACAACGTCTTCGTGCGATATTCCATAATCAGCAGCACGTTCAACAATCTTTTTGGCCACTGCAAAGCGTACGTTTGGGTCTTCAGAAATGCCGGTCTCATCGTTTGAAATAGCCACGACCGCGGCACCGTATTTCGCGACAAGCGGCAAGACACGCTCGAGCACTTCGTCCTCACCTGTCACTGAATTTACCAAAGCCTTCCCTTGATAGACCGACAGCCCCGCTTCAAGCGCTTCAACAATCGACGAATCAATACTCAGCGGCACGTCCGTAATTGACTGCACTAACTGTATCGCTTCGGCCAGAATTCGCGGCTCATCGGCTAAGGGAATACCGGCATTGACATCGAGCATTTGAGCCCCAGCCGCAACTTGAGCAAGCGCGTCCGCTTCAACACGGCTGTAGTCCCCATTTTTCATTTCTTCAGCAAGAATTTTACGACCGGTGGGATTAATACGCTCGCCGATGACTATAAAGGGCTTGTCAAAACCCATATGCACTTCTCGAGAAGCCGAGCTAATAATGGTTGTCGTCATGAGTGTCTCCAGCACGATCCCCCGTGACGGTTACGTGCAATTTTTATTGTCAGCCCTAGGGCTCATTGTTATGCCGCCGATATAAACATTGCGGTCGTTCTTCGCGTGTTCAAGAACACGCCGCTTACCTCAACGACGCTATCGTGCGTCTTTGAACCCTTTATTAGCAATGAGCGCTTTAAGCGTCTCATCCGACACCTCGCTCTCAATGCCCTGACCTATTTGTTGCGCAAGCTCTTGAGGTGACAGACTGGACTCAATCGACGAGGTCACTCTGCGCCATTCGTCAAGGTAGGCGTCGCTGCCCCCCTTGTCGGCGCGCATAGCCGCACGGTCAATCGCCGCTTGGAACCGATGCTCAAGTAAATACTTACCCCGTTCACGACCTCGCTTTATCTGGACTTGTGATGGAATATCTCGCCAGTACACGTCAATTCTCTGCAAACGCTTTACCCCTTTAAGGAATCATCCGAACAACCTGCTCCTGCAACGAGGAAGCCAACTGTCCGTACCCGGTCTCAATAATTTCAAGTGGAAGGCCTAATCGCTCTGCCGCGCGCGTTGCACTTGCGCGCAATGTATCGTCATGCACTTGCGCCAGATATACCACTTTGCGGTAATGCCCAAACAGCTGTGGCTCAAGCTCAGGGTGCTTGTCCAATTTCAAATCGGCAACGACCAGCCGGTCAAAGTGTTTGGCTAAAAAATCGGTAAGATAAAAGGTTCCGGGCTCGGCGTCAGAAAGCGCGTGGAACACGGCACTCGAGGCATAAAACTCATAGCAATGTGCGCCAGGCAAACGCGCTGCGCCAAATTTTCGCGCGACTTCATCGACACCCCCACCGGTACCGCAATCGGCATAAGCAATAAAAAAGCGATCATAGTTGCCGCATTGATCAGCGAGCAGTGACTCTAGCCGCGCCGCGATGCGCTCGGGCCTGTTGTGCAGCGCCGCATCCAGACACTGAATATCGACCTGATCCCAGCTATTGGCCCGCTTCAGCGCAGCCAACTCAGCCGCGAGCGCACCACAGCCGATGACTAGGAGGCGCGACAATAGAAATCAGCCATTTGCGAGACGTCGCTCTTGAACGAGACGAACAGCCGTGGTGGCCGCTTCGGCAGCATCTCTGCAGTAGGCGTCTGCGCCAACCGCCTCGCCGAATTCCGCGTTCAAGGGTGCCCCCCCCACCATAACAATATAGTCATCGCGAAGGCCCTTCTCCTTCAGGGCATCAATGACGACCTTCATGTAGGGCATGGTGGTTGTCAGCAGCGCCGACATTCCTAAAATATCGGGCTTGTGACGCTCAAGCGCGGCAACGTAGTCCTCTACCGCATTGTTAATCCCAATGTCATAAACCTCAAAGCCTGCACCTTCGAGCATCATTGCAACCAGATTTTTGCCAATGTCGTGGATATCGCCTTTCACGGTACCAATCACCATGGTCCCAACAGGTTTTGCGCCTGTTTCAGCCAGTAAAGGCCGCAGAATCGACATTCCACCTTTCATCGCATTGGCCGCAAGAAGGACTTCCGGCACAAATAAAATTCCGTCGCGAAAATCGATCCCGACGACCGTCATTCCGTCAACAAGTGCCGTACTGAGGACCTTTTCTGCGGACCAACCACGATCCAACAAAATCTCAGTACCCTCTGCGATTTCCTCTTTCAGCCCATCGTACAAATCGTCGTGCATTTGCAACACGAGGTCCTCGTCAGAAAGCGCCGACAGAATAATGTCTTCTTCGTCGGACATTGCGTCTATCTCCCCTAAAATCGCCTAGTAGTCTCGGTCGGCGAAAGATGCTTTTTCACGCGCCATAAAATCCAATAGCGCCTCGTCAATCGCCAGATCAAGTGCGGGCGCTTCATAGTCCGCCAACATTTTTTTCCAGATCCCATTTGCCCGCTGCGCGGCATCTAAACTGCCCTCCGCAGACCACTGCTCAAAGCTATTGTTATCGGCAACGGTCGAGCGATAAAACGCCGACTCAAAGTTGGCTAATGTATGTGCCGATCCCAGGAAGTGTTTACCCGGACCAACCTCCTCAAAGGCCTCAATCGCCTGCGCATTTTCAGAAAGGTCCATTCCTTCGAGCAACACGGCGATCATGCTCGCCTGGTCGCAATCCATCACAAACTTTTCATAGCCCACCGCGAGACCGCCCTCGAGCCAACCGGCGGTGTGCAGCATAAAATTAACCCCAGCAAGTGCCGCAGTCTGTAGGGTGTTGGCCGCTTCGTAGGCGGCCTGCGCATCGGGAAGCTTTGATCCACAGAGACCGCCACCACTGCGGTACGGAACGCCTAAACGCCGTGCAAGCGCCGCCGTTGCGTAAATGACTTGAGTGGGCTCTGGCGTCCCAAAGGTGGGCGCACCTGTTGCCATCGACACCGCGGCAGCGAACGTTCCAAAGACGACCGGACAACCGGGGCGTATCAGCTGGGTCAGCGCGATACCCGCCATCGCTTCCGCCAAAATTTGCGTACAGGTCGCCGTGACCGTCACTGGGGACATCGCACCGGCTAATATGAAGGGCGAAACGACGCATGACTGATTATTGCGGGCGTAAACCTTCAGCGAACCCAGCATGGTCCCATCGAACACCATCGGCGAGTTCACATTAATGAGGCTCGTGAACACACAGTTTTGGTCAACGAACTCTGCACCAAAGACCAGTTTGGCCATGTCAACGGAATCCTGGGCACGTCGCCAGTGCGTCACCGACCCCATGAGGGGCTTGTCGCTGTACTTAAAGTGACTGTAAACCATGTCGTAATGACGCTTGTTGACCGGCAGGTCCACGGGCTCACACACCGTACCGCCCGAGTGGTGAAGTCCGGGCGCCATATAAGCGAGTTTTACGAAGTTTCGGAAATCTTCAATCGTTGAATACCGGCGTCCATTGTCCAAGTCGTGCGCAAAGGGTGACCCGTACGCGGGGACTAAAACCGTATTCTTGCCACCAATCGTCACGTTACGCGCAGGATTGCGCGCATGCTGGACGTACTCGGACGGCGCACTATTTTGAATAATCTCTCGACACATCCCGCGCGGAAAACGCACGCGCGTACCGTCAACACTTGCGCCAGCGGCTTTAAACAATTCCAAGACCTCAGGATCATCGAGGAAGTCGATGCCAATTTCTTCAAGAAGTCTGTCGGCGTTACGCTCAATGAGCTGGAGGCCCTCTTCGCTCAATATTTCCATGTAGGGAATTTTGCGCTTGATAAACGGTGCCGCCACTGGAGCAGAGCTCGCTCTGGCCTCTCTTCGGCCGGCTCTACCGCCTGATTTTCGTCGCCCTGCTCGTTCACTCATAGGACCGTCCTGCTTCATTATTTTTGTTATGAATCGGCCGCCATTTTAACGCCATAAATAGGGGTAAACGCCAGAAAAATCGCACTGGAAATTACGGTTATTTTTGGCACTTTTTGAGGCCAAAGAAATGGCTTTATTTTCGCTCATTTTTACGAAAAAAACGTCTGTGTTTCGGGGCATACAATCGACGCCAAAAAAAATATCCTCTGCACGTAAAACGGCAACATTAGATCGGTTATCGTTGTTGCTGCATTCAAGTCTAAACGAGCATTAACTGTGGCAAAAAAACGCATTGGCATCGTCGGCGCAGGCGTTAATGGGACGTCTATTGCAACAGCATGTGCGGCTCGCGGACACGAGGTCGAGCTCTTTGACTCTGGGTCCGCCTTCGCAGAGACAAGTCGCAAGTCGTCGCGAATGCTCCACGGTGGCATTCGTTACCTAGAGCAAGGTCACTTTGGTCTGGTGCGAGAAGCTCTGCTCGAGCGTGACGAATGGCAGCAGCTCGCGCCCGACGCCACCCGCGTTGAGCGATTTTTCTTCCCAATCTACAAAGACTCACCTCGAGGACGAGCGCTTTTGTATTCAGGCGCGACATTATACCAATGGCTTGCCGGGCGATTTTCTGTGGGGAAGAGTCGTCTCCATAGCATCCCTGAGGTGACTGAGGCATTTCCGGGTCTCAACCCAAACGGTCTTTGCGGTGCGGTCAGTTACTGTGACGTCGTCATGAATGACGAATTCCTTGCACAGAAGCTGGTAAACGAGGCAACCCATCAGGGCGTTACGTTGCGTGAACACACCGTCATTTCACGTATCCAAACTACCGGTGTATTGGACGTCAACGGCACACTGCGAGAATTTGACCGCGTTATTAATGCGGCCGGCCCATGGGCGTCCTTACTGCTTGCGCAGTCGAACATTTCATCGGTCTTCGAGCTCGAGCATGTCAGAGGCTCACACCTGATTCTCAAAGCCAACTTAAAACACGCCTTGGTGTTTCAGATAGCGGCCGATCAGCGCATTGTCTTTGCAATACCGATTGGACAAGGACGCACCTTATTTGGGACCACTGAGCACGCACATGATCTCGCCGAACCCATTGTGTGCAGTGACCAAGAGATCGACTATTTACTGGCGATTTATAACCAGTACATGACGCAACAAATAGACCGTTCAGACATCGAATCCACCTACTCAGGCGTCAGACCCATTGTGAGAAGGCGGAGCGAGTCGTTGTCGAATTTAAGTGCGGCAAGCCGTGACTCGGAGATCGAGGTTATTGATCAGCTCATCAATGTTTTTGGCGGAAAATGGACATCTGCCCGCCGACTCGGGAGCGACGTGGCCTCGCTCATCGACTGACCGTGAATTGGACAGGTCATGGCGTATCTGTTGAGGTCTTTTTTAACTAAAATTCACGACCCACGCATTCAAAATAAATAATGGTAAAATGGTGTCTTAGAACCTGTTAATAACGAGGCAGCTATGTCACAGATATTCCACCTAGCGGTTCCAGCAGGGGACCTTGCGACCACTGTAACCTTCTACACCGAAATACTGGGCTGCCAAACCGGTAACAGCGAACACGGTCGGTGGGTCGATGTCGACTTTTGGGGCAATGAACTGACGCTGCATCAGAGCACCGAGCGGCTGCCGGGCGTGCGACACGACGTCGATATGGGTGCGGTCAGTGTGCCTCACTTTGGTGCACACATGTCCGAGTCCGATTTCAACGACCTAAAGCAACGCATAGAACAATCAGAGCACGATTACTTAGATCCTCCGTACCGACGATTCAAGGGCACAGAATTCGAGCAAGAAACGTTCTTCATTTCGGACCCCAACGGGAACGTTCTGGAGATGAAGACTATGGTCAATCCAGAAGTTCTCTTCAAGACCTAGCGATCTCGTGCCAGTGGGCACAAGCAAAGGTCGCCCATGCGCCTGCTAGAGCGTCTCGGCGCATCTCTTAGACCGCACCGGCAGACCGCTTAGGCCGTATCGGCACAGCTGCCCACTTTTCGCTCTTTATCTACCTTGTGACATCTACCTTGTGACAACATACCAATACCCAATTTGCTAAGTGAGGTGAGGTCACTCAGCCTACCGAGCCAAGACATCAGATCTGACCTCCTCTCTGACCAACAGAAGTAACAGCGACAAACACGTGCAATGAAAGGCAATAAAAACCGAGAGAAATGTAAAATCAGGCGTGTCACCCATAGCAAACTCTAAGCGCGCAAGGCCTGTGCCCGCAAAGTACAAGCACAAGGCAAAGTAGCAGAGGAGCAGATGAACTATCTCCCGGCCTAGAACCAGCCAAAGATAGCCACACGCGAGCATCGTAAGACACATCAAGAATCGGACTTGCTGCATCTGTAAATCGAAGAATTGCCCTGTCCAACCGAAAGCGAGATAGCCAGATAAGTACCCGCTAGAGTTCGCAACAATGTAGCCCAAGACAACAACAGTAAACAGCGTCCAATAAAGACGGAACGCAGGTGTTCTTGCAGCAAGTGCTCGCGATAGCCGACTGCCTCGCCGAAAGCTCGATTCGCCCAGCGCGCTTATTTCAGAAGGCGACAGGCTGTCACTAGGTTTCGAGGGGTCATTAGGCAGCATACCCAACCTCTCGATCGGATGCGCGGAATGCCATATAAAGAATGGCGATGAGATAAATGGGCCTCAGTGTTTGGGTTATTTGCCCAGTGATGAGTTTAGGTGTAAAGAACACGTTATCCATTGCAATCAAATCTTCAACGAATGCCACCCACGATATGAGTGCAATGACCTTCAAAATAAGCGTCGTATTTTTTTTAAAGACGCGAAAACTTACGTAAACGAATAATAAAAACCCGGTCAGCGCTGCGCGATACACAATGAGCTCCTCCGTGACAACGACCGCATCACTAGAAACCAATAACGACCCGCCCAACTGAGCCACCGTTATCGTGTGAAATACAACCGATAATGCGAAAAAAAACACGATCAGTTCACACACCAAGTACATATCAACTTTATTCTTCATCGCAATCGCTGATCCTCCCGAAAACGCACTCCGTCGACATCTCAGCTGCCAGGAACCTTCGAGTAATAAAGGCTAGGATGCGCCTCCGAGCGCCCACGAGCAACTTATGAATTTTGTTGCTGGATGCGCCAGCGAGGCCCCATCGCACGTTTAACACCCGTGAGCGAGGCGCGTTGCGCGTTGTCAAAGCCCAAGAATTGTCGCCGCACTGACCTGCACCTAGCCTCTTTGTTACTTTTTGCATGATGCGAAAAGCGAATTTACTCAGCGAAAGAGGATGCTACCCGACCCGCTATTGCAAGACGGCCAGAACGCTAGATCAGGGGCGTCACTCAGGGCAAGAACGGTTTCTGGGTCCGAAAAAAAAGGAGCAACAACTTAGCGTTATTGCTCCCCTTTAAGATGGTGCGGAAGGGGGGACTTGAACCCCCACAGCCATAGGCCACTACCCCCTCAAGATAGCGTGTCTACCAATTCCACCACTCCCGCAATTTTTTGATTCAGTCGATCGGAAGATCGCTAAAATCGGAACTATCAATTGGCTCATCCGCGAGGGGTAGATCACCCGCAGGAGCCAAGGGTTGAGCTTCAACTGCACCCAAAGGCACTTCGAACCCTAAATCGTCTGTGTCCGCAAATTGTTGGTCCGCGATCATTGCAAGACCAAAGCTCGTCGCAAAAAACAGCGCAGAGAGCCACCCCGTCGCCGACGTCAAAACGTTACCACCGCCCGATGAGCCAAATACCGTTTGTGACGAGCCGCCGCCAAACGATGCGCCCATGTCGGCGCCCTTGCCGCGCTGCAGCAATATGAGGCCAATAATCGCAAGCGCCACCAGAAGGTGAACAACTAAAATGACTTGATTCACTTGTTTCTCCGAAACAGGCGTTAACGACCGACGAAAACACCAATACCAAGGGGGCGCGAGTCTACCCAAGTGCCACCGACAGGGCAAGACTCTTGTTAAGCTGCCTGTTTAATTGCATCCGCCACTTCGTGTGCAAGACGATCGATCTCAACACTCTCATCACCTTCAACCATAACGCGAATTACAGGCTCAGTTCCGGATGCCCGTAGGAGCAGTCGACCGCGCCCTTCAAGCGCCGCCTCGACTCGATCGCAGGCGTTTTTTATCGAGGAATGCGCGGCCATATTAAAGTCTTTACCAATGCGCACATTGACTAACACTTGTGGCAGTGGCGTGAAACCGGACGCAAGATCGGCAATCGACCGACCCGAGGCCATGACGGCAGCAAGAACTTGCAGTGCAGCAATGACGCCATCACCCGTGGTACTGACCTCGCCGCAAATAATATGGCCCGAAGATTCACCGCCCAAGCTCCACCCTTCGGCGTTCATGAGCTCTTTGACATAACGATCCCCGACTTTCGCCCTCGCCAAGCGCAGTCCACCCGCTTCCAGGGCTAGTTCCAAACCCATGTTAGTCATTAACGTACCAACGACCCCGGCATCCGAGTCACCGTTGGCTAAGCGATGCATGGCGAGGATGTACAGCACGTCATCACCGGTGAGCAACGCTCCTTGTGCGTTGACCATTTGCAGTCGGTCACCGTCGCCGTCAAACGCGATACCCAGGTCCGCGCCTTCAGCGACAACACGGGCCTGAAGCGCTTCGGGTTCAGTAGAGCCCACACCATCGTTAATGTTGTACCCGTCTGGCGTCGCGCCAATAACCACGGTCTCGGCACCCAACTCATCAAATACAGCGGGTGCGACGTGATAGGTCGCACCGTGGGCGCAGTCAATCACGATTTTCAATCCCTTAAGACTCAAAGACTCTGGGAACGTCGCTTTACAATATTCGATATATCGACCGGCAGCGTCGACGATACGACTGGCTTTGCCGAGCTGCTCAGAGTCTACAGTGGCCATGGGGCTGTCTATCATGGCTTCAATTTGCAGCTCAAGATCATCCGACAGCTTGCTGCCTTTATCGTTGAAAAACTTGATGCCATTATCAAAATAAGGGTTATGCGACGCGCTAATGACAATGCCTGCCTCCGCTTTTTGGGTTCGCGTCAATAAGGCGATCCCCGGCGTCGGCAGTGGCCCGAGTAACTTCACATTGGCACCTGCAGCCACCAGACCTGCCTGTAAGGCGGACTCGAGCATGTAGCCTGAAACCCGCGTGTCTTTGCCGATCACAACCGTCGGCTTTGATCCGTCGCTGCCTGCAAAAACCTTTCCAGTCGCCCAACCTAACTTCAACATAAAGTCGGGCGTGACCGGCGAGTCACCCACGCGCCCTCGGATGCCGTCGGTACCAAAATATTTTCGTGTCACAACTCCCCCTTTGTTGCACGCCATACAGCCAGTGCATCGGCCGTTTCTGCAACATCATGCACTCGAATAACCGCCGCCCCACCCTGTGCAGCCAAAACCGCGAGCACCGCGCTGGGTACAACCCGATTCGGAGCCGGTCGGCCCGTAATGGCGCCGATCATAGACTTTCGAGAGAGTCCGACCAAGAGTGGCAGTTCAAATGAGGCAAATTCACGCAGCCGGCGCAATATTTCGTAGTTTTGTGACACCGTCTTACCAAAACCGAAACCCGGATCGATAAGAATCTGGCTTCGCACCACACCGGCTGCGAGGCACTGCTCAACACGTGATTTGAGAAATACCATCACGTCGCTGACCACGTCTTGATAGTCGGTGTGCGCCTGCATTAACTCCGGCTCTGCTGACATGTGCATGAGTGAGACCGGCAAGTCCGTCTGCACTGCAACCTCGAGCGCACCAGCGCGTGTAAGCGCACGCACATCATTCAGCATTCCAACGCCTGATGTTGCGGCTTCTCGCATAACGACAGGATTGCTGGTATCGACCGACAAAATAACATCCACACGTGAGGACAGTAGCGCTATCGCACCCATCACCCGGTCAAGCTCCTCTTGCGTGGAGACGGCCTCAGCCCCGGGTCGAGTGGATTCGCCACCAATATCTAGAATCACCGCACCATCGGCAACCATCTGGGACGCTCGTGCTAAAAGGCGATCTTCGAGGAGACCGTTGCTAGAGAGGAGCGCACCGCCGTCGGAAAAAGAATCGGGCGTCACGTTGAGAACGCCCATGATCTGGGGGGTATCCAGCGAAAGGTGACGCCCGCCGCAGTTCAGGCGAGATACCACGAGTATCTAGTGCGTGATCGGATCGCCCACGCTCTCGTCACCGGGCGAAGACGCTTCTGGATCCGATGGCGAGTCTGAAGGGCCGTCAGTCCAATCCGCTGGCGGACTGGGCTTACGGCCTTCCATAATCTCATCAATTTGCCCAGCATCAATCGTTTCGAACTGCATCAACGCTTCAGCCATCATGTCCATCTTGCTCCGATGCTCCTCAAGCAAACCGCGAGCGTTCTCATAGCACTCGTCGATAATTGATCGCACCTCTTTGTCGATGGCCCGCGCTGTCTCATCTGACATCGCTTTTGAAGGCTGACCCGCAGAGCGTCCCAAGAATACTTCTTCGCCACCTTCGTCATACAAAAGCGGACCCATGGTGTCTGATAGACCCCACTTGGTCACCATATTGCGTGCAATTTCTGTCGCGCGCTGAATATCGTTGGACGCACCGGTAGTAATGCCCTCTTTACCCAGCGTCATCTCTTCCGCGACACGCCCACCAAACAGGCTAGTGACCTGACTGATAATGTGACGTCGTGTGTGACTGTAGCGGTCTTCCTCGGGCAAAAACATGGTCACGCCCAGTGCGCGCCCACGGGGAATAATCGAGACCTTATAGACCGGATCATGCTCAGGCATGAGTCGACCCACAATGGCGTGCCCCGCCTCATGATACGCAGTGTTGAGTTTCTCTTTTTCGGACATCACCATTGAACGCCGCTCAGCGCCCATCATGATCTTGTCTTTCGCAAGCTCAAAGTGCTGCATACCGACCGAGCGCACACCCGCGCGCGCGGCAAAAAGGGCCGCCTCGTTCACCAAGTTAGCAAGGTCTGCACCTGAAAACCCAGGCGTTCCTCGCGCAATTTTTGAGGCTTCAACATTTTCAGCGAGTGGCACTTTGCGCATGTGCACTTTTAAGATTTGTTCACGGCCGCGGATATCAGGCAGGCCCACCGTCACTTGACGGTCAAAACGACCCGGACGTAACAAAGCGGGATCAAGCACGTCAGGGCGGTTAGTCGCAGCAATCACGATAACACCATCATTGCCGCCAAAACCGTCCATCTCGACCAGCAACTGGTTCAGCGTCTGTTCACGTTCATCGTGTCCACCACCCAGGCCGGCGCCTCGATGTCGTCCAACCGCATCGATCTCGTCGATAAAAATAATGCAGGGGGACTGTTTCTTTGCCTGATCGAACATGTCGCGGACTCGCGAGGCGCCCACACCGACAAACATCTCTACAAAGTCAGAACCAGAAATTGAGAAGAACGGGACTTTGGCTTCGCCCGCAATCGCTTTAGCGAGAAGCGTTTTTCCGGTTCCGGGCTGACCCACCATTAACACGCCGCGCGGAATCCGGCCGCCCAATTTTTGAAACCGGCTGGGATCGCGCAAAAATTCGACTAACTCCTGAACATCTTCCTTGGCCTCGTCAACGCCTGCGACATCGGCAAAAGTGGTGGTAATTTGATCTTCGCCCATCAACTTTGCTTTGCTTTTACCAAAGCTCATCGGACCACCACGACCACCGCCACCGCCTTGCATCTGCCGCATGAAAAACATAAACACAGCCAAGATGATCAAAATCGGGAAGCTCGCCACGAGCAACTGGGTCCAAACAGACTGCTGCTCCGGCTGCTTACCTTCAACAACCACATTGTGGGTGAGGAGATCATCCATCAGCTTTGGATCTTCCACCATTGGTCGAATGGTCTCAAAACTTGACCCATCCTTCCGCTCGGCACTAATGGACAAGCCGTCAACGACCACCTTCGACAGGCGATCATTCTGCACCTCTTGAATAAACGCAGAGTAACCGACTTGCTCGTTTTGACCCTGTGTATTGAAGTTGTTGAACACCGACAACAGCACTGCTGCAATCGCGAGCCACAACAACATATTCTTCGCCATATTGTTCAAATCACCATCCTCCGACCTAACGTTGGCGCTTAACAGATCACCATTATAGCGGGCTATTCGCAAAACCGCGCACTTTCAGAGACATGGAGACGGTTACACCCTATTTCAAGGATCTACGCGAATTTCTTGGGATTGGCTCTATCCGCGAAAACCTTTGGCCACCACATAGACCTCTTTAGACCGGGGTCTGGACGCAGCAGGCTTTCGACTGTGGACCGTCAGAAAACGCTCGCGTACAGATTTGAGCCACTCATCAAATCCTTCTCCATGGAATACTTTGGCCACAAAAACGCCACCTTGGGGGAGAATCTGCACCGCAAGATCGAGCGCAAGCTCGACTAAATACATCGCCTTGGGCTGATCCACACTGACGATGCCACTCATATTAGGCGCCATATCTGAGAGCACAGCGGATGGGACGCTCTCCCCAATGACCTGCTGAATGTGATCAAACACGGTCTGCTCGGTAAAATCGCCCTCAATGAAATCAACGCCCGCCAACGCGTCCATGGGAAGAATATCACTCGCCACCACTCGGCCTTTATGCCCCACAAGGTGCGCGGCGACTTGGGACCAACCTCCAGGCGCACTGCCCAAATCAACCACTGTCATTCCCGGCCGTATAAACCGATCTTTGTCATTGAGCTCGAGAAGCTTATAACAGGCCCTGGATCGGTAGCCCTCGGCTTGCGCACGCTGGACATAAACATCGTCGCGATGTTCCTTGAGCCACGCCTTACTCGAACTACGCTTCTTTGCCATTTTGAGGGACTCCTGAACCAATGACCGGTAGAATACCAGTTCGTACACTATTCAACTCACCACCTGAGAGTCACAACGTGGAAAACCGATTACTGAAACAATATCGCGCCATTGCGCACAAACTTCATCCCATTGTAACTGTGGGCGGCCAAGGCTTAACCGAAGGCATTCAGAGTGAACTCGATCGTGCACTGACAGATCACGAACTCGTTAAAATTAGAGTCAACGTGGGAGATCGAGAGGCCCGCGACACCATCATAAAAAGCCTCACAGAAACCAGCGCCGCCGAACTCGTCCAAAAAATAGGTCACACCGCGACACTGCTGCGGCACTCACCGGGTGCCGACCCGCGGAAGTCGAACCTTCAACGCCCTCTTTAATGTCTAACGTCCTCGAATTTCCGAGTCGTGAGAAGCAGGCCTATGCGTTTTTAACGGAAAATTTCACCGCCCTCCTCAGAGACAAAGGCGCCGACGAGACGTTGATCGCTCATGCCACAGCCTTACTCCTCAAGGTCTATGGGGAAGCACAGGACACCGCTGATTTTTCGTTCTCAGTGAACCTACCTGATGACCTGACGACTGTGCAAATTGCGCAGCTGCAACAGGAAATAGAAGCGGGGGCAGACAGACAAAGGAGGCATCACCATTCGTTAATGATTCGAATGGCAGCACAATTACTCCTCACAGAACTCAAGCTGTTTCAGCATGCACGCGAAGAGCCTCGCTAGAATAGAGAAACCAATCCATGAACTGCAAATGCTGCAATCCAGGCTAAAACGAGATAACTCAACAGCAGTCGCATGGCAAAACCGGTCGACTTTGATTCTCTTGCAAGCAACGCCACCGTCGAAACGCACTGAAGTGCAATCGTAAAAAACACCACCAGCGCCGCGCCAGACGCCGCAGTCAGCCCCGACTCTGTGATCCGCTCAGCAAGCGGCGCAGGGTCATCATCTGCGTTCTCGATACCAAAAATAGTACCCAAAGTCCCTACAAAGACCTCCCGGGCCAAAAACGAGGCCAAAATTGCAACGCCATAACGCCAGTCTAGTCCGAGTGGCTCAAAAACAGGCTGAATCCAAGTACCCAACACTGCCAACCAAGACGCCGACAGATCCTCGCCACCGTTGGGGAAGTAGCCCAGGAACCAGACCACAACCGTAACAGTGAAAATAATACTGCCCGCTTTTTGTATGAAGTGCCCGGCCCGATTCACCGACGCATGAATAATGGGCAAGATATTGGGTGTCCGATACGCGGGCAGCTCGAGTATAAAGGCCTGCTTACGCGACTCAGACTCACCCAACCTGCTTGCAACGGAGGCCACAAGCAGTGCCGATACAATGCCAAAAAAATAAATACCGGACATGACGAGACCCTGCCAGCCCAACAGCCCACCAAAGGCCGTCGTATCGGGAATTAAGACCGTGATCAGGAGTGCGTAAACGGGTAATCGCGCGGAGCAGGGCATCAGTGGAATAGCAACGTAGGTCATCAAACGCTCTTGCCGGGACGACATCGTTCTCGCGGCATAGATAGCCGGTATCGCGCACGCCACCCCAGAAAGCAATGGCACAAAACTTTTGCCCGACAGACCAAAATAGCTCAGTGGTCTGTGACAAATGAGTGCGGCTCTTGCGAGATACCCGGAGTCCTCTAAAGCGCCAATAATCAGCGTCAAAACAAAGATTTGAGGCACAAACACCAAGAATGCACCGAGGCCACCAAATACGGCATCCTCAAAAAAGTCGGCGAAAATCCCCTCTGGAACCAAAGGCACTAACCAGGCGCCAAGACCCAAAATAAATGCTTCGACGCCATCCATTAACGGTGCCGACCATGTAAAAATCGCTTGGAAAAACAGCGTCATAATAACGACAAAAGCCACGCCGCCAGAGGCAGTCCCAAGCAACCAGCTGTCAATCTTGGCCTGCCGACGCACTAATAATTCACCCTGAGGAACAAAACGATCGGCTATTTGTTGCGCCGAGCCCTCAATCAGTGCATCGGGCGTATTTGCCCAAGGCGATTGCGCTGCACTTGCATTGAGCAGCGCCGCCTCGGCGGCCTCAACGCCATTACCGGTTCTCGCACTGACCGGCAGCACAGGCACACCCAGCGACGCACGTAATCCGTCGAGATCAAGTGCAAGCTCATTGTGCTCAAGAATATCCATCATGTTGAGCAGCACTAGAAATGGCTTTTTAGACCGTGCAGCTTCGCGGGCCACCTGCAGACAATAGGTCAGGCCTTTTTCGAGCCGGGTTGCATCCAGCACCATAGCGACGACTGCAGGTCGCTCGTCTGCCAATGCTGAACGAAGGGCGTCTATTGCCACTTCTTCTTCACCAGAGATCGCATTTAAAGAGTACGTCCCGGGGAAATCCCAAACCTGTGCTCGGGTATCTGATCGCAATGCACCAGAGCCTACGTCAATCGTAATGCCAGGGTAGTTGGCCACCTTGTGCTGCAATCCGGTTAATCGGTTAAATAGCGCGCTTTTCCCTGAATTTGGTGCACCCACTAGAAGCACGTTCTTCATGATGGTCTGTCGTCCGTGAGAATAACGAGGTCCGCGGTTTCCTTATCGAGACTGTAGGTCGCATTACCCAAGGCGAAAACGCGCGGCGCTCCAAAACCAGGTTGAAGGAGGCAGCTGACCGTTTGCCCCTTGCGAAAGCCAATATCGATTAACCGCTGTGCGGCAGCATTACCCGTGCCGCCCGTTACCGAGCTCACACTTGCAGACGCACCGACTGAAAGAGACCAAAGGCTCATCAAATTCCGGGTATTAGACATGGCAGTCAGACCGTCACCTCGACGTCAGAGGTGGCGCACCTGTTCAATCTCGTAATAAATATCACCACTCGGTGCTTTGACGACAACCTCATCGCCCTCTGACTTACCGACGAGCGCTCGCGCAATGGGTGAACTCACGGAAATCATATTTTGCTTAACGTCTGCTTCGTCCTCACCCACAATGCGGTAAGTGACCTGAGAGTCGTCATCAACGTTTATCAAATCCACGGTCGCCCCAAATAGAACACGTCCAGTAGGCGTGAGCGTCAAAATATCGATCACCTGCGCATTCGATAATTTGTATTCAAGCTCCTTAATCCGCCCCTCGGCAAAACTCTGCTGCTCACGCGCCGCGTGATACTCCGCATTTTCCTTGAGATCACCGTGCTCTCGCGCCTCGGCGATCGCTGCGACAATACGCGGTCTATCGACCTTTTTTAATCGCTCAAGCTCTTCTCGCAGTGTCGCTTCACCTGCGACCGTCATCGGGACTTTATTCATTTGCCAAACTCACATGCAAGTCTTGCAGCCTGCGGACCTGCCCATCAGGTTCTCGCTCCAACGACATGCATATGGCGTCGGCTGCAGCCAAAGTCGTAGTGTAGAACACCTGATGCTGCTCGGCACTCGACCGAATAGATGCCGAGTCGAGAATCGCCGTTCGACCCTCTGTCGTATTAATAATGAGTGACGCTTCGTCGTTCTTAATAAGGTCAACAATATGCGGTCGACCTTCCGCAACCTTGTTCACCAACCGGACGTCAAGGCCCGCCTCCTTAAGCGCAGCAGCAGTGCCCTTGGTTGCTGCGAGCGTAAAACCAGTATCGACAAGTCGCTTGGCGACATCAATTGCGGCGGCTTTATCCGCGTCTCGCACACTGAACAAGGCCAATCCAGACTGCGGCGTAACGTCTCCCGCACCCAGCTGAGCCTTTGCAAAAGCGTCGGCAAAGGTCAGTCCCGTGCCCATCACCTCGCCCGTAGATTTCATCTCTGGTCCAAGAATGGGGTCAATGCCGGGGAACTTATTAAAGGGCAACACCGCTTCCTTCACGCTGAAGTAACTCGGTACCACTTCCTTAGTGAATCCCTGCGCTTGGAGTGATTGGCCGGCCATGCAGCGGGCAGCAATTTTCGCCAGTGAAACACCGATGGCTTTGGAGACGAAGGGGACCGTCCGCGACGCTCGCGGATTAACCTCGATCACAAAGATCTCATCGTCCTGCCAGGCCAGCTGAACATTCATCAGCCCCTTCACCTCAAGCTCAATGGCCATTGCCTTCACAATGTCGCGCATTTCATCTTGAACGTCAGCCGGCAAACTGTAAGGCGGTAGTGAACACGCAGAGTCTCCCGAGTGAATACCCGCCTGCTCAATGTGCTGCATAATCGAACCAATGACCACGTGCTGTCCGTCCGAGACCGCATCAATGTCGACCTCTATCGCGGCACTTAAAAAGCTATCCAACAACACGGGCGAGTCGTCAGAAACCTGAACGGCGTCGCGCATGTAGCGCAACAGATCCTCTTTGCGATGCACAATCTCCATCGCACGACCTCCCAAAACATAAGAGGGTCGAACAACGAGCGGAAAACCAATATCTTGCGCAGCAACCACCGCCGCATCGACGCTTCTGACCGTCGTATTTGCAGGCTGAAGTAGGTCCAGCTCTTGAATCATTTTTTGAAACCGCTCGCGGTCTTCTGCGCGATCAATCTGATCCGGTGTTGTGCCAATAATAGGGACGCCCGCGGACTCTAGGGCTCGTGCTAATTTAAGCGGGGTCTGACCGCCAAACTGAACAATGACACCCTTGGGCTTTTCAAGATCAACAATCTCGAGAACGTCCTCTAACGTCACCGGCTCAAAGAACAAACGATCCGACGTGTCGTAGTCGGTCGAGACGGTCTCCGGATTGCAGTTGATCATGATGGTCTCATAACCGTCCTCCGCCATCGCTTGCGCCGCGTGAACACAGCAGTAATCAAATTCAATACCCTGACCAATCCGATTGGGCCCACCGCCCAACACAATGATCTTCTCTCGATCACTTGGAGCAGCTTCACACTCCTCTTCGTAAGTGGAGTACATGTAGGCGGTGGCAGACGAAAATTCAGCCGCACAGGTATCAACTCGCTTGTAGACCGGACGCAAATTGAGGCGATGGCGACGATCACGGACTGCATGTTCGGGGACTTCCAGCACAGTTGCTATACGCTTGTCCGAGAATCCCTTCCGCTTGAGTACGCGAAGATCGTCGTAGGTCAACGCGTCAAGCGAGCGACCCTGGAGCGCTTCTTCACGTCGAACGATGTCTTCAATTTGAACCAAAAACCAGGGATCAACACCGGAGTAGCCGTAGATTTCCTCGAGGGAAAGGTCGGCTCGAAATGCATCGGCGAGGTACCAAATGCGATCTGCACCCGGATGCGTCAGCTGCTTAATCAATTCAACGCGTGAATCATTGTCTGTCACAACCAGCCGCGGCTCAAAGCCTGCCGATCCAACCTCCAGACCGCGCAATGCTTTTTGCATGGACTCTTGGAACGTACGTCCAATCGCCATGACCTCTCCCACAGACTTCATTTGGGTCGTTAATCGAGCATCTGCGGTCGCAAATTTTTCAAATGCAAAACGAGGCACCTTTGTAACAACATAATCAATTGCGGGTTCAAAGGAGGCCGGCGTAACGCCACCGGTAATATCATTCGCCAACTCGTCCAGTGTGTATCCCACCGCCAGCTTTGCCGCTACCTTTGCAATGGGAAAGCCCGTCGCTTTTGAGGCAAGCGCAGAGGACCGCGAGACTCTAGGATTCATTTCGATAACCACGATGCGTCCCGTATCTGGACATTGTCCAAACTGCACGTTGGAACCACCAGTCTCAACACCAATCTCACGCAACACCGCCAAAGAGGCGTTTCGCATTACCTGATATTCTTTGTCGGTCAGCGTCTGTGCAGGAGCCACGGTGATCGAGTCACCGGTATGCACGCCCATTGCGTCAAGGTTTTCGATCGAACAAACGATAATACAATTATCGTTCTTGTCTCGAACCACCTCCATTTCAAACTCTTTCCAACCAATCAATGACTCGTCAATTAACAACTCATTGGTCGGTGATAATTCCAATCCGCGTTTGCAAATTGTCTCGAACTCGACACGGTTGTAGGCAATGCCACCGCCGGATCCACCCATCGTAAAGGACGGCCGAATAATACAGGGGAAGCCCACCTTCTCCAGGACGCCAAAAGCCTCTTCCAGCGTGTGGGCAATCTCCGCGCGCGGGGTTTCTAGACCGATCTTCTTCATCGCGATATCGAACTTTTCGCGATCCTCAGCCTTGTCGATGGCCTCTTGAGTCGCGCCGATCATCTCGACGTTGTACTTCGCAAGTACACCCTCAGCGTCGAGCTTCAGCGCACAGTTCAACGCGGTCTGACCACCCATAGTGGGCAGCAATGCACTCGGTCGCTCTTTCTCGATTATCTTTGCAACCGTTTGCCACTCGACGGGCTCAATATAGGTCGCGTCCGCCATTGCAGGGTCCGTCATAATGGTGGCTGGGTTCGAGTTCACCAAAATAACGCGATATCCCTCCTCGCGGAGCGCCTTGCATGCTTGAGCGCCCGAGTAGTCGAACTCACAAGCCTGGCCAATCACAATAGGGCCTGCACCGAGAATGAGAATACTCTCTAAATCGGTTCGTCTTGGCATCAGGCGGCTCCTCGGGAAGAGACCACGCGGGTCATTGCCTCAATAAAGGCGTCAAATAAATATTTGGCATCGTGCGGTCCCGGACTCGCTTCCGGGTGACCCTGAAAACTGTAAGCCGGCGTATCCGTGCGCCGAATACCCTGAACAGTACCGTCAAATAAAGACCGATGAGTGACACTAAGGGTCTCGGGGAAATCAATGTCCGAAACAGTAAATCCATGGTTCTGACTCGTCACCATGACCGTTCCATTCGATAAGTCTTGAACAGGGTGATTCGCACCATGGTGTCCGTGACTCATTTTTTCAGTCTTGGCGCCGCTGGCCAATGCCAAAATCTGATGCCCAAGGCATATTCCAAACAACGGCGTCCCGGCGTCCATCACCTGGCGCGCCAGATCGATTGCGTAATCACAGGGCTCCGGGTCGCCCGGTCCGTTTGAGAGAAAAACACCATCTGGACGCAAGGCGACAACGTCGGCGTAGGTACTCTGGGCAGGCATAACCGTCACGCGACAACCCAGATCCACTAAAATCCGAAGAATATTTCGCTTCACCCCAAAATCGAGGGCAACCACATGGAAGCGAGGCGCCGGTGCATGGGTCACGGACTCGCCCAGCTGCCAGGTCGCATCACTCCATTGATAGGGCAACGTCGTTGTAACGACCTTTGCAAGGTCCATTCCCTTCAAACCCGGAAAACCTTGCGCCTCTGAAATCGCGAGGGCCTCATCGGCTGCCTCGCCGGTCAAAATACAACCCGCCTGCACACCCTTTTCTCTAATAATTCGTGTCAGCTTGCGCGTATCAATATCGGCAATACACACCGTATTGTGCTCGACGAGGTAGTCGCCAAGGTCTTGTTCAGACCTAAAATTCGACGCGATTAGAGGAAGGTCTCGAATAACTAAGCCTGCCGCGTGAACGCCCGACGATTCAGCGTCATCCGCATTCGTTCCTGTGTTTCCAATATGGGGGTACGTCAGCGTTACAATCTGCTGCGCGTATGAGGGGTCAGTCAATATTTCCTGATATCCCGTCATTGCCGTGTTGAAAACGACCTCACCCACAGTTTTTCCGTCTGCTCCGACCGAACGACCACGAAAAACTGTGCCGTCTGCGAGCGCCAAGACAGCCGTTTTATACACTCGATATCCTCCAGAGAATGTTTATCTCAGCGTATTTAAGGCCTCTCCTTGCCTCTACATTCTTCAAACGTCACAACGCTGGATATGTTATTGTCGAGCGCACACAAAGAAGCGCCGGACTGACTCAAAAGTCGCCGACCTGTTCGTTCATGCGCTAAGGTTCAAGTGTACGGTTATGACCGTTTAGTGTCCATGAAAAAGGACGCCAGTAAACGCCGCTTTAACGGCAATGATATGTATTTAATCGAGAACCACAAATGACCAATCAATCAAACCGAACTGCAGTCATCACGGGCGCGGGTGACGGCATTGGACGCGCGCTTGCGATCAACCTCAATGGTCGCGGCATTGATCTTTACCTGTGTGACATTGACCGCGAGCGTCTAGATGCCACAGCAGGGATGTTAAACAGCGATGGAGTGACTGTTTCGACAGCCGTTGTCGACTGCGGGAACCGCGAACAAATCGAGACCTGGGCGGACATGATTTGTGCCGAAAACGACAGCCTCGATTTTTTGTTTAACAATGCCGGTGTGGGCTATGCGTCTCCGTTCCGCGACGCCTCACTTGAAAATTTTGAATGGTTGATGAACATCAATTACTGGGGTGTCGTGTGGTCTACAAAGGCATTTCTTCCTCTACTAGAGGCCTCACCGGCCGGCCACCTTGTGAACATCTCGTCGATCTTCGGAATGGTGGGTATAGCGACCCAAAGTGCCTACAACAGTGCTAAATTTGCCGTGCGGGGCTTTACCGAGTCGCTACAAGCCGAATATTGGGATTCACCATTAACGGTGACCTGTGTTCACCCAGGCGGCATCGCGACCAATATTGCGCTGCGCGCACGCACCGATGGCGAAGCGGCTGACGTCTCCGACGCCGAGCGAGACCAAGCCTTCAAACAAGTGGCCCGAACGACGCCTGAGAAGGCCGCTCAGGTGATCTTAAAGGGGACCTTGGCAGGTCGCCGCCGAGTATTTATTGGCTGGGACGCATGGCTCATGCACACCCTTACCAAGTTTTTGCCAACCTCGTACCACGCCATTACGGCAAAGCTTGGATCAGCACCTGATGACAAAGGCTGACGCCGCCGCCGTCACTGCACCCGCAAAGCTCAGTCGATCCTCGTTTTTCATTCTAATTACGGGTCTGCTCGCTAACGCGATCGGTCAGGCGTTTATTTTCGCAATCCTTCCACCGCTTGGGCGGGAAGTGGCGCTGAGCGAGATTCAGACAACGTCCATCATCTCGACCTCAGCATTACTTTTTACATTTTGTTCGCCGTGGTGGGGCCGCAAATCTGATCAAATTGGCCGCAAGATTGTCATTGTTATTGGTCTAACCGGATATGCAGTAGGAACCGTGGTCTTTGCCGCCGTGTTTGCACTAGGCATGAAAGGTATTCTCACCGGCTGGACGCTCTATTTCACCGCCTTGATTTGTCGTTGCATGCAGTCATCGCTGATGGCCGCCACAAGTCCGGGAGTGACCGCCTATGCGGCCGACCACAGCTCGAGAGCCTTTAGAACACAAACCTTGGCACGCCTTGGAACTGCCAACAGTCTAGGATTAATCATTGGTCCTGTTGTGGCGGGCCTACTGGCTGGACTGGGCCTTTTATTCCCACTCTACGTTGCTGCCTTTCTGACCTTCATCGCGGTGTTTGTTGTCTTCAAATACCTGCCCGAGGGAGAGCACCCAGGCCCCTCCAGAAAACAAGTTCCTCGTCTCTCATTCCTCGACGCACGCCTGCGCGTCTACCTCTTGAGCGCAATTGGGACCTTCACCGGCTTCTCGGCGATACAACAGACTCTCGGCTTTCGTATTCAAGACAGTCTCTCACTCTCAGGTGTTGAGACCGCTCAATACACAGGCGCAGCACTCATGGTTTCAGCCTTTTTCACGCTAGCGCTTCAGCTTTCTGTCTCTCAACGCTACACCGGCCCAGCCCTTAACCTTGTTCGTATGGGGCTGGTCGCCAACCTCGTCGCCGCAGGCTTTATTGCATTAGCAGACAACCTCACGGGACTTCTCGTCGGCATGGCGTTTATGGGAGCGGGATTAGGACTTCTTGGACCCGCAATGTCGGCGGGTGCGTCCTTGGCCGTGTCTCGCGATGAGCAAGGAGGCGCCGCCGGGTTAATCACCGCCTGCCCTGCGGCAGGTTTTGTTATCGGCCCTGTTTTAGGGGGTGTGCTATATCAAATAAGTCCGACTTATCCGCCTTTGTTTGCAGGCCTAGTGACTCTCATCGTGCTGAGCTACGCCATGAAAAAAAGAGAGAACCTGATCGCAGAAGAAGACTAGTCGAGCGATTCGATTGCGTCACGAATAGCCGCAGGAATGACCGCTGAGCAGTTGGCCTCACGATCGACGAAGGCGTGTGTAAAACGTCCCGTCACACTACTCAACGCGGCACCAATAGCGAAAACACCGATTTCCCAAGTGACCGACTTTTCGCCCAGACGCGCCACGCGCAAACCCAATTCCAGGTCTTGCGGGTAGGTCAGTGGCGAAAAATAGTCTGCCGATGAATTCACCACGTAGCCCACAACGCGATCTAGACCCGGCTGCATCCCACCTTCTTCGATCAAAAAGCGATTCACCACCGAATCGAAAAAAGCGTAGTAAGCGACGTTGTTAATGTGTCCGTAAATATCATTATCTGCCCAGCGACTGTTGAGCGGATAAAAGACTGAAAACTGGTCTCTCGCTGACGGTGTGGCTCTCTCGATCAAGACCATCCACTCCAAGCGTCACGATAAAGTCGCAAAGCGGTGGCTTCATCGACCTCTCTCGGATTATTGATCAGCAGTCGCTGTTGGAACATGGCATCTTTCGCGAGCATTGCGAGGGCTTTCTCGGGAATATCCGCCTGCGCAAGCGTCGCCGGAAGACCACTGTCATCAATCAACGCCTTCAGCCAGTCGATCAGGCCCTGGGCCGATCGCGCGGCCCCAGGGATCACGGCCGCCAGCTCGGTATAGAGCTCCGGACAAATCTCGGCATTGAAGGACAGTACGGTCGGCAGCATCAAGGAGTTACTCAGGCCGTGAGGTATATGGTAGTGCCCGCCCAGCGGGTAAGCCAACGCGTGAACGGCGCCTACCGGGGCATTGGCAAACGCCTGCCCTGCAAACATTGAACCTAACAACATCGCCTCTCGTGCTGACACGTCGTCCGGCGCTCTTAACACTGTTCTTATATTTCCAGCCAACAGCGTCAAGGCTCTGAGCGCCAACATGTCGGAAATAGGATTTTTCTTTATCTTTGAGGTGTAGGCTTCGATCGCGTGAACCATCGCGTCAATACCCGTCATGGCCGTAATATGCTGAGGCAGTCCCAACGTCAACGACGCGTCAAGAATCGCAACATCGGGTAACAGCACTGGCGAACTCACACCGGCTTTAGTGGTCTCACCCGTGGTAATAATAGCAACTGGTGTAACCTCTGAACCTGTTCCTGCCGTCGTTGGCGCCAAAAAAAGCGGTACACGCGGACTCGACACCATTCCTACACCGTAGATCTCTGACAGAGCCTGCTGACCACTGGCGAGCACAGAAACGACCTTCGCCACATCCATCGAGCTGCCACCACCGATGGCAATAACCGAATCACATTGCCCTGATTCAAACACCTCTAAACACGCGCCAACCACGCGCTCCGACGGATCGGGTTCAATACCATCAAACACAGTGACGCTGGAACAGGTCTCCCGTAGGTGATCGATTGAGGGTACAACAACGCCCAGTTCAATGAGCATGGCATCGGTCACAAACAAGGGACGGGACAACCCTCGCTCTGCCAAGAGACTCGAAAGGTGTAAGACGGCGCCCGATTGTACGAGCGTCGTCTTAACCGACTGAAAAGAGAAGCCGTCCATCACCTAAAACGTGAAGATAACTTTGCCTTTGGCACGCCGCTCCATCATTGCAGCATAACCGGCCTCATACTCCTCGATAGGGAATACGTCCGTAACCACAGGGTTCAGCTTGCCATCGCGGAACAGTCCCCACAGCTCCTCTACATTTTGTTGCTGCTCAGCCGGCTCCTCCGCCAGAAAGCGACCCCAGAACACGCCCACCAAAGAACAGCCTTTTAACAAGGTCAAATTAAGCGGAATACTGGGGATGGGGCCAGATGCAAAACCAATCACAAGGTAGCGGCCGTTCCACGCCATACTTCGAACCGCCGGCTCTGCATAATCGCCACCCACGGGGTCGTAGACAACATCGACCCCTTTGCCACCAGTAATCTCCTTAATGCGGTCTTTCATCGACTCATTGCTGTAGTTGATGACCTCATCAGCACCGAGTTGCTTGCACAGTTCGAGCTTTTCATCAGAACTCGCTGCGGCAATGACGCGGGCTCCCATGACTTTTCCAAGCTCAACCGCCGTACTCCCGACACCGCCGGCCGCACCCATGACGAGCATGGTTTCACCGGCTTTAAGTTGTCCTCGCTGCTTGAGTGCGTAGTAAGACGTGAAGTAAGTCATACCCACGCCCGCTGCTGCAGTGAAGTCTATGCCTTCCGGTTTAGGCAGCAAAGCATTCTCATTAACCACAGCTTCGCTAGCAAAGCCGCCAACACCACCGAGCTGAATCACACTGTCGCCAACCGACCAACGCGAGACCGCAGAGCCTACCTCTGTGACAATCCCAGCAGACTCTCCACCGGGCACAAAAGGCATGGGCGGCTGCATTTGATACTTGCCCTGAATAATTAAGACATCCGGAAAGTTGAGCCCCGCGGCCTTAACGTCCATTCGCACATCGTGCGCGCCGAGCTCGGGCGTTTCCCAGTCATGGGCCAAAGAGAGCTTGTCGGGAAGCCCGTGTTCACTGCATACGACCGCTTTAACCATTTTAGTAGACCTCAAACAGACCGGCTGCACCCATACCACCACCGACACACATGGTAATCACCACATACTTAACGCCGCGACGCTTGCCTTCAATAAGCGCGTGTCCAATCATGCGCGAGCCACTCATACCGTAGGGGTGCCCAATCGCAATAGCGCCGCCATCCACGTTCAGCTTGTCGTTGTCGATACCCAGGGTGTCGCGACAGTAGATCACCTGCACGGCGAACGCCTCATTAAGCTCCCATAAACCAATGTCATTAACCGTGAGTCCGTGCTGCTTTAAGAGCTTTGGCACAGCAAACACGGGACCGATACCCATTTCATCGGGCGCACATCCCGCCACTGCCATACCGCGGTAAGCACCCAGGGGCTCAAGGCCCAGAGAGTTCGCTAACTCGCTGCTCATGACCACCTGCGCCGACGCGCCGTCTGAAAGCTGCGATGCGTTGCCAGCAGTAATCGTGCCGCCCTCAATCACAGTTCTTAGGCTCTTAACACCTTCGAGTGTCGAGGGCCGAACACCTTCATCCGCTGAAACCGTCGCCTCAGCCGTCGACTGCTCACCCGTGGCTTTGTCATAAACAATACGGTCGCAAGTCACAGGTGTAAGCTCAGCGTCATATCGACCCGCCGCGTACGCCGCAGCCGTCCGCTCTTGCGATTGCAGACCGTATTCATCCATTGCGTCGCGCGCGATACCGTAGCGAGCCGCGACCACTTCGGCAGTCTGCAACATGGGCATGTAAATGTCTTTCTGAACACCAACGAGCTCATTGTCGACCAGTCTGTGAGAATTCATGTGCTCATTTTGAACCAGAGAAATAGAGTCCAGACCACCGCCAACAACCACGTCCATACCGTCGTACATGACTTGCTTAGCCGCTGTAGCGACGGCCATGAGACCTGAAGAGCACTGACGATCAATCGTCATGCCAGAGACAGACACCGGCAGTCCAGCGCGCAGTGCTGCATTCCGACCGATGTTCATACCCGATGTACCCTGAGTCAGCGCCGCACCCATAATACAATCTTCAATCCGATCACTCTCAATGCCGGCACGCTCAACCGCAGCACGGATTGCGTGAGAACCCATCGTCGGCGCTTGCAGATTATTAAAACCACCTCGGTAGGCTTTGCCAATGGGTGTTCTAGCTGTTGAAACGATCACTGCTTCTTTCATATTCTTTTCTCCCTGTGCCCGTTACGGACCAATGTTTAATTGCGTGTTAAGTCGGTGATGTGCATCACTCGAGTGAAATACCTTTTGCCTGTGCAGCCTTTCCAAGGAACTTAACCGTCTGCTCAAATCCCGCTTGCAGCTGCTTGGGTTCGCTGTTGGCGATCGCATCCCAGTGCTCAGCAATTGCTTCAGGCGTCTGATCAGCATCGTCCAGATAAATACCGTCGGTTTCTACGATCTTCGCAACCGCATAACCTCCTGCACCCGCCGCCAAGATCGTGCGTGTCGGCGCATCCTGCGATACCAAATAAAGCACGGCCGGCGTCACCGTCTCCGGCGTCATCAAAGCAAACGCCTGATCCGGAATAAGCCCCTCTGTCATACGAGTACCCGCAGTCGGCGCAAGCGCGTTGACCTTGACGTTATTTTTGGCGCCCTCTTGAGCGAGTGTGTTCATCATCCCGATCACACCCATTTTGGCTGAGCCGTAATTACTCTGGCCAAAATTACCGTAGAGACCACTTGATGACGTCGTCACCACAATACGACCGTAGTTTTGCTCACGCATAATTTCCCAGACCGCTTTCGTGCAGTTCACGCTGCCCATAAGGTGGACGTCGAGCACCAACTTGAAGTCCTCTAACGATCCTTTCCCAAAGCTCTTGTCACGCAAGATGCCCGCGTTGTTGACTAAAATATCAACACGCCCCCAACGCTCCATCGTCTTTGCGACCATGTCCTGGACCTGTTCGAAGTCAGCAACATTGGCTCCATGAGCCATTGCCTCACCCCCAGCCGCCTCGATCTCGGCAACCACGGCTTGTGAGGCGGAACTGCCACCACCACTGCCATCGACTGTCCCACCCAGATCATTGACAACAACCTTTGCACCCCGAGCCGCCAGTTGAATTGCGTGGCTGCGACCCAGGCCATTGCCTGCACCAGTAACGATCGCTACCTGACCGTCATAACGAATTGTCATTGTGTGACTACCTCACTAACACTGTTTATTTTATTAAGCGATGAACTGCATACCCAACCACTCAGCATAGAGCGCAGGCGTTTCTTCACCTTCTATTTCCACGGTGACACCGGTTTTGACCAAAAAGCGATTCGCGTCCTTGCGATCGACATTCAAAACCTCCGTGTGTGCCCGAATACGCTTACCCGCTCGCACTGGCGCTAAGAACCGCAGTTTATCAATGCCGTAGTTAACACCCATCACCACACCCTTCACGCCAATCGAGTTCTCTGAGCTCAGCTTTGTCAGCAAAGAGAGCGTCAAGAAGCCGTGGGCGATGGTGCCGCCAAAGGGTGTCTGTGCAGCAGCGTCTTCATCAATATGAATGAACTGGTGATCTTCAGTGCAATCCGCAAAGGTATTAATACGATCCTGTTCGACCGTCATCCAGTCACTGGGTGGAAATTTAGTCCCCGCCATCGTGACCATGTCATCGGGTTCAACCCATTGAGTTGCCATCTCTTTCTCCCTAGCTTATTAACCGTCGCGGAATGTGGCGCCAGCATCTTCGACTACGCTGTAACCCTTGAGCTCATGACGACCAACCACCATACGGTGAACCGCATCGGGACCATCAGCCAATCGCAAGGTGCGTTGACCCGCCCACATACTCGCCAGTGGCGTATCGTTGGACACGCCAATACCACCGTGCATTTGAATAGCGTCGTCAATAACTTTAAGCGCCATGTTAGGCACAACCGTTTTGATCATTGAGATCCAGATACGTGCTTCTTTGGGGTCCGTGTGATCCATCATCCATGCGGTCTTTAGCGTGAGCAGACGCGCTTGTTCGATGTTCATACGTGCATCGGCAATGATGTCAATGTTGCCACCGAGCTTTGCGAGCGGTCGCCCAAAAGCGGTTCTCGTCGTTGCACGTGTGCACAGAAGGTCCAGCGCCTTCTCCGCAGAGCCAATAGAGCGCATGCAGTGGTGAATACGACCCGGGCCAAGACGACCCTGAGAAATTTCAAAGCCTCGGCCAGGGCCAAGAATAATATTTTCTTTAGGAACGCGAACGTCCGTCAACTTCACCCGCATGTGACCGTGTGGCGCATCGACGTTGTTAAATACCGTCAGTGGCCGAACAATCTCAACGCCGGGCGCGTCCAGGGGCACCAAGATCTGCGACTGCTGTAAGTGTTTGGGCGCGTCAGTATCTGTCTTGACCATACAAATCATGACTTTACAGCGCGGATCACCGGCACCACTTGTCCAGTGCTTTTCGCCGTTAATGACCCACTCTTCACCATCCAATACCGCGTTGGTGCAGATATTAGTGGCGTCGGACGAAGCGACATCGGGTTCCGTCATACCGAAACACGACCGAATCTCACCGTTCATAAGCGGCTCGAGCCACTGTTTTTTCTGCGCCTCAGTCCCGTACTTATGAATCACTTCCATGTTGCCGGTATCGGGTGCACTGCAGTTAAACACCTCAGCTCCGATGTACGAGCGACCCATTTCCTCGGCAAGGTAGGCGTACTCAACGGTGTTGAGCCCGGTTCCCTTTTTATCCGTAAGGAAAAAATTCCACAGCCCTTGCGCACGTGCCTTCGTCTTCAGACTCTCCAGAATCTCAGTCTGGCGCGCCGTAAACTCCCAAGGCGATCCAACCTCTATCTCAGCCTTGTACTCAGCCTCAAGCGGAATGACCTCTTCGTTAAGAAAATTGCGCACACTTTCTAAAACTGGCGCGACTTTTTCGGAGACACCTAAGTCCATAATTTACCCCTTATTTGACCTTATGTTTGATTCTTTGAGTGAGCAGGCAGCGCTGTCGTGGCCCCAGCCCATGACGCTGTCTTAAAGTGATTTGAACATACAGTATGTTTTTTTGACTCACAAGAATGTTTTAGATCCACGCGATGAATCTGCCCAGTATTGACGCGCTTAAAAACCAATCCGGACATTCGACCAACGGTGCGAATGATCCGTTAGATCGCACCCAACAACCATTGAAAATACGACTCACCAGACCCCACTGACTGTCGCATGAGTTGATTGCACTAGGCTAAACTGCAAGCACGATTCACAGCCCGCTCAAATTGTACTCATTAGGAGACCGTTTTGACTGTTCGCCCCTTTCACCTCGCACTGCCCACCGACTGCCTTGAAGAAACGCGTACGTTTTACTGCGAGACCTTAGGGTGTCAGACCGGACGCACAAGCGCCCATTGGATTGATTTGGATTTCTTCGGCCACCAACTGGTCTTTCACGTGACCGGCACAGGCCCCTTGCCTCAGGCTCACAATGCCGTTGATGCCCACAGTGTTCCTATTCCGCACTTCGGTATTGTTTTAACACCCACCGACCACCGTGCACTGTGCGAACGAATTCAAGGAAAGGTAAAAATGATTATTGAGCCTTCAGCACGCTTTGAGGGAACACCCGGCGAACAGCGCACCGTCTTTTTTGAGGACCCCAACGGTTATGCGCTGGAATTCAAAAGTTTTGCAAATGACGCGGACTTGTTTGCACCGTTTGCGACCTAGTTACCCGAACTTCGCATCGTGGTAAATGTTTTGAACATCTTCGCAGTTGTTGAGTAAGGCCAGCAGCTTCTCAAACTGCTCAAGGTCCTCGCCTTCAATCAGCGTTTCTCCCTTTGGGACAAACTGGAGTTCGTCGACCTCAAAATCAATCTCGGGGTACTCGCCAGTCAATGTGGTTCGCGCTTTCGCAAACTCGGTTATCGGCGCCATTACCGTGACTAACTCGTCGTCGCCCTCAACCTCCAGAACATCGACGTCAGCCATTAACAGACACTCCAGTACCGCATCCTCGTCGCCCTTAAACACAAATACTGCCGCATGCTCAAACATGTGAGCCACCGTTCCGGGGGTCCCAAACTTACCTTTGCCTTTCGTAAACGCTGGGCGAACTTCACCAATTGTCCGATTCGCATTATCCGTAAGGCAGTCAACCAATATCATCGTGCCGCCCGGACCAAACCCCTCGTATCGCGCAATTTGAAAGTCTTCGCCGATACCTGATCCGGCTTTATCGAGCGCCTTATCAATAACGTGCGACGGCACTTGATCTTTTTTGGCACGATCAATCAGCGATCGAAGTGTCAGATTTGCCGAGGGATCGGTACCGCCCCCTTTTGCTGCCATATAAATCTCTCGGCTGTACCGTGAATACACCGCGGTCTTTGTTGCTGCGGTCTTTGCCATTGATTCTTTACGGTTTTGGTAGGCACGCCCCATGCCTATCTCCTACTCTGCTATCACCCGAGCAGTCTAAACTAGAACCCAGGGAAATGCGGAAGTTACCGATTAAACAGCGCATTTTTAAGTCGTGTCGTGTTCACGCTAGACTGACGATAGTAGACGTTACATGCGCAGAGACTGGGCTGTTCTTATGACAATGAATCGACGAAATTTCGGCCCTGGTGCAATGGTTGCGGCGGCGTTCATTGGTCCGGGCACAGTGACAACAGCGACGCTTGCAGGCGGAAACTTCGGATTTACACTGCTTTGGGCGGTGGCCTTTTCCGTTGCCGCCACGCTGGTATTGCAGGAGATGACTGCGCGTCTTGGAACCGTCGGGCAAATGGGCTTAGGTGAAGCAATTGCCCAGCGCACGCAAGGAAGCCTGCTCTACTGGCCATCCGCAGTCTTAGTCATTGGCGCCATTTTCGTGGGTAACGCCGCTTATGAAGCTGGAAATATCACCGGCGCAGCGGCCGGGCTACCGATAAGCAATGACATCCACCAAACGGTCTGGCCAATCGTCATCGGTGTCGCTGCGCTCATTATTTTAGGTACCGGAAAGCGTCACTGGATAGAGCGCACGCTGATGACACTTGTTGCCTGCATGGCTTTGGTGTTCATGACGGCTGCGGTGCTTGTCAAACCCTCTATCGCGGCTATCGGCTCGGGACTTTTTACACCCAAAATCCCCGACAATGCCGGATTCTTGGTATTGGGGCTCATCGGCACAACCGTTGTGCCCTACAACCTATTTCTTCATGCCTCCACGTTAAAAGAACACGCTAAAGCAGGACTGAGCCTGTCTGACGCACGGCAAGACATTTTCTTATCGGTACTCGGTGGTGGCGTGATTACCCTGTGCATTGTGATCACAGCCGCCGCGACACTGCACAGCTCCGGTGAAGAAACACGCTCCCTGTCCCAACTGGCCGGCACACTCAAGCCCCTGCTTGGCAATGCGTCTGAGCTCTTTATGGGTATCGGGTTTTTCGCAGCAGGCCTATCATCGGCAATTACCGCGCCACTCGCTGCCGCTTTCGCGGTGACCGAGGTTCTAGGCCTCTCTGCACAGCGGCGCGATACCGTCTTCCGATGGGTTTGGCTGTCAGTCTTGGCGACTGGTATTTTATTTGCCAGTCTCAACCTCAAACCCATCCAGTTGATTCTTTTTGCTCAAGTCGCTAACGGGATTTTGCTCCCCATTATTGCGACGTTTATCGTTTGGGTGTCGAACGATCGAACGTTGCTGGGCGTGCATACCAATACAACCACTCAGAACATTTTAGGTGCATCGGTTCTCGCAGTGACCATGCTGCTGGGTGCGAGAGGCATCGGACTCGCCTTTGGGTGGCTCTAATATGACGCAGCGCATCGATATTAACTGTGACTTAGGCGAGGACAGCAGCGACCAGGGTGTGGCACGCGACCTGGCGCTCATGGCACAGATCAGCAGCTGCTCGATTGCCTGCGGGGGCCATGCGGGCTCCGACACGTCGATGCGACGCATGGTCGAAAATGCAATGTCCTTAGGTCTCAGAATAGGCGCCCACCCCTCGTATCCCGACAAAGAAAACTTTGGCCGGAAGTCTGTAACTCTGTCATCCAGCGATCTTATGGCGTCATTAAATGATCAAATTTCTTCGCTAAAAGACATTGTGGAGGATCGTGACTATGTCATGGGTTATGTAAAACCCCACGGTGCCCTCTACAACGACATGGTCCAGGACAACGCACTCGCTGAGACCGTTATTAGACTCTTAAAATCGATGAGTCCGGTACCCGCACTCATGGGTCTTGCCGGCAGTGAGCAGCGGGCGCTCTGTAAACGCCATGGCGTCGGCTTCATCGCGGAGGCGTTCGCCGATCGTCGCTACCTGAGCAACGGCCAATTGGCACCGCGCTCTGAACTCGGCGCTGTGATTGAGCAATCTGAGCTTGCGACTGCTCAAGTTATGTCGATTGTTGATGCCCAACCAGTCCGATCGGTCGATGGCCACCACATTATTTTACAAGCGGACAGTATTTGTATGCACAGCGACACACCAGCTGCCTTGCAACAGATCAAGGTCATCCGAGACGCCTTGAGCGCACGCGATATCCAGGTAGCCCCATCACCATGACAGCAATAATTCGGCCTTACGGTGATACCGCGGCACTCATCGAGTTCACGAGTGACGACGGCGCTATCCCAAATGCAATGGCACTGAACCGCGTACTGAGAGCCGAAGACCCACAAGGCATCGTCAGCACCACGCCGAGCTACGACAGCATCCTTGTGACCTTCGATACCGCAAAGACCTCCTATTCTAAAGTGCATGCGACGTTGGTCGCGCTACTTGAGCGCGCCCACCCCGAACTCAACGCAAGCGAGCGGCTCTGGTCCATACCCACCTGCTTCGACCCGTCATTTGCACTTGACTGCGAACCGTTACAACGCGAGTTATCTATGTCATGGGACTCACTGGTTGAAACATTCTGTCAATCCGAATACCGCGTTAAAGCGATTGGCTTTTTACCTGGGTTTCCTTATCTGGCAGGGCTTGCGAATACCTTGCGCTGCAGTCGAATGAAAACACCAAGGGCTCGTGTCCCCGCCTCATCTGTGGCAATTGCGGGAGATCAGGCTGGTATATATCCCCTCGACTCCCCCGGTGGTTGGCGCATCCTCGGACGCGTCCCAATACCGCTGTTCAATCCTGAACGTCAAATGCCGGCGCTACTTGCGCCAAATGATCGAGTGAGCTTCCTCCCCATTGCTCTTGATGCGTTCACCGAGCTGGGCCGTCAATGGGATCACGGTGATCTTGATATTAGGACCTGGATATCGTGAGGCTTCGGTTTGTGACCAGCGGTCTGCGGACAACGACTCAAGACGCTGGACGACCCGAATACACACACATTGGGGTACCCATCGGTGGTGCACTCGATAAGGCAGCCATGCGTTATGCGAATTCACTGGTGGGCAACGCGCTTCAGACACCCGTTTTAGAACTGACAATGACCGGTCCCAGACTGATCTGTGAGAGCGCAGGCAAGGTTGCACTGGCGGGGGCTCAATTTACCGCGCGCGTCAATAATCAGTTAGTCGACAGCCGCCAGGCTATTGCGCTTACCGCCGGCGACGAGCTGTCGTTTGAATCACCAACGACGGGGTATCGCGGATATCTCGCGGTCGAAGGGGCATGGCAGGTTAAGACGTGGCTGGGGAGCGCAAGTGCGCTGCGCATCGGAAGCTACGAGTTACTTGCCTCAGCCGTTTGGCGAGCAAAGGACGTACTCGAAACCCGATCGGCCCGTGTCACACCATGGCCGGCGATCGTCTTGCCGCCAACGCCCTCTAACGCAATAATTCGAGCCTATCGAGGGCCTGAGTACGATCGCCTCGAGCCCTCCGCTGTCGCGCAACTCATTGAGCGTCCTATATCGGTCGTGGCGCCGTCCAACCGCATCGGATTGCGAACGAATACAGCACTCTCTCTAAGGCACAGCGCGCACGCGACAGAAATGGTGTCTTCGGGCGTTCAACCAGGGACAGTTCAGGTGACTCACGACGGGCAGGCGATTATTTTACTCGCCGACGCACAGACAATCGGCGGATACCCACGTGTGCTGCAATGTACCAGTCGCTCAATCGATGACCTCGCGCAATTGCGCGTTGGCGATCAGTTCTCACTCACAGTGCTTGATTACCCAACCCACTGACTCAAAAAGGGGCTGAGCCCAGGATGGTGCTCAGTCGCCGGCTGGAACAATGTTGATGGGGGAGGACCAGGCGCGCTCTTGCAACGTCTTCGCAAGCGTTGGACGAGGCGCTACACCGGCTCTGATGGCATCCCAAGTCGACCAACGGCAGGTTGGATTTTCGATGACGCGTGCGTAGTAGAAAGTCCGGACCGATGGATCAAATTCAGGATCACTCCAAAGCGCCGACAGCTGTGCATCACCGGTCTCTGGGTTGATAGCACAGGTAGAAATGTCCACTCGCGCGCCGTTATCGGGACAGCGGTTAGTTTGACTATCCACCAAGGCACCACCCGCACACGCGACGTCGATTACTTCTTCATGGGATTCACCTGACGCATCCACCCAACCTTTAATCACCTGAAGCCGCTGCAGAGGCGCACTCGCGGGATCCGCCGACGCCATCATTAAAAATTTGGGCGCGCGTATGTCGTCTGTCGACAACCTAATATCAGCGCCCATCGTGACGCCATTGGCGTAAGCCAGAGAAACAGCCTCAGCGGACGCGAGCATTGTTTCATCCAAGTCGGCACCAGCAAAAAATCGTAATTGAATGCGCGGTCCAGACGTCGCAAACACTTCCTTTCTGCGAAACGCGTCATAGAGGGAGTCTCGCGTATTCTCCTCCGCCCACGCGGCAGCCAATCCAGAAGCACCAAACGTTGGTGTTGCGCCCATGATGTACATCCCACCATCTTCATTGGAGTAGCCCGAGGTGCCACGTGCTGAAGGACTGGTAATCGCGGCAATCTTACTTCCCCAGTAAAACGTCTGCGCCTCGAGGCCGGTGTAAGGAACAGACCCCCGCTGGATCGCCTTGCTGGATAGCAGACCCAATTTTGAGACGAAATTATCTTCCTCAATCGCAGCAGCACCCGAGTGTGTGTCACTGGATCCGATGAAACCGAATTGATACGGATTTTGAATGCCAGACTGCTCAAGTGCGAGGCCATTCAGCAGCGCTTCTCTCACGTACGAGCCATTGAGCGCGCTGATGGCATTGGTGGCAACGCGATAAGGCATAATTTCAAAACCCGCAAACTCATCGCGCGTCGACAATAATGGGTGTGTCTCGGAAGTGCCTTTGACCTGTGTTATTTCAACAATGGGTTCATTGCGCATGCGCTGTATCGCGTAGTCGTCGTCAAGCGGATTACCCGCCCAATCTTCCAATTTAAACATCTGCCCGTTTGAGCCATTGGAGTTGTGAGGAATCGACATGCTCTCCACGCCCTTCGCGCGCAGCTCGTCCATCCAGTCCCAGAGATCCTCGGGATTGACTGAGTGAAATCTTGAGAACGGCTCTCTGGGTAACAGATCGCTCCCTTTGAAAATCACGTTGCGGTGTAAATTGCCCATATCTGCAGTCGATGAGGTGTACTCGTAGGCGACGAATGTTGTGAACTGACCCGGATCGTTGTATTCGTCGGCGGCAAGAATAATATCTTCCCAAGCAGATCGGATGACACCCAACACTTGATCTTGGTCGACGTTGCCCGAACGAACGCCGAACACAGCTCTCGGCAAGAAAGTCGCGAACGTCCCTAACCGACGCGCCATACTAAAAAAGTCTGTGTCGTAGTTATCGGGCGCATTTAGACCGTGGTAGGGATTGGCAAACTCAGTTTTAGAAAAATCAGTACCGGTCTCTGCCGAAGCTTTGACCAGGCCGAGAAACATCGCGTGGTCAGTGACCGCGTAAAAGTCGAGGGGGCGCGACAACTTCATTTCGAATCCACCCGGATTCGTCAGCGACTCACCTTTGGCGAACCGATAGGCGTCGTAAGGGGTTGCCTGGGTCCCCATTGCATACCCGTCGAAGGAATATTCGGTGTGAACGTGCAAGTCGCCATAGAAAGCCGTTCGGTCTCCCATTGCAATCGAAGTCGCCGCATCCTGAGCGTCCGTCGGGGTCGCGTCGACGCCGCGTTCGAGCAAGGTCGTGTCGGACTCGAATACACTGGCAAGCCAGTTGCCGTCGGGGTCTTGGGCAATAAGTAACTCGTCAATTTTCGCGGTGCTGGCGATAATCTCCGGATTATTGTGAACATCCGCCATGGTGCTAAACGCTTCACTGGACTGCTCTACGGTGTCACTGGAGCAGGCAACCAAAAATACTGTGAAGGACGCAGCGACAGTCGCCAAACCCTTTCTTATTAATGAATTAATGAACATTAGCAAGGACCTCTAGCAATCGAATCTTTTTGTTATCGGTGCGTAGCATAGTGTAAATAAATGACTAGAACACCCCAAAAGGAAGGGCTGAGAGCTTGCGGGCGATTAAAAACTCATGGGTTTATGGGTGTCTCTCGCCACTGTCCAGCGACATACTCGCTCAACGATCGGGTTTGTGTCTTTGCCAACACGAGATGGTCAACCTCCATTGGCGTGTATTCGATCACCGCAAAAGTCTCTGGCGGTGTCTGAGAAAAACTGGGAGCTTCAGTGTCCCCGAGTGGCGCACCCGGCGTCGGCCAAAAAAACTGGGCACGCGCCGCCTCAGACAGTGCACTCCAAAGTCTCTGGCGATGACCCTCGGGATCAGAATCTGCGCTAAAAACAGCCGCCTCGCCACGCAACCTAAACTGCTCGCGTGTTTGTGTGAAGTACCAGCTGAGCTCCACTCGCGAGTGAAACGCAAGTTCGCGTACTTTTTCACTTCGGGCATCTGTCACACTAAACAGCGACCAGCCGACGTCCGAAAACCCACGAAAAACCAATGTACGAACTCGTGGATAATCGTCTTGACCCCTAGTTGCCAGCTGAAAATAGCGGCTGTGCGCGTCCCGTTTGTTTTTTGATACCGCGCGCTTGAGCTGACCCAGCCACGCCGGCGTCTCGAGAGTACTCATCCTATAAATTCCACTACCCGTTATAAGCCGACTAACTTACCGCATTTATGAACGCCTGCGAGGGTCCGAATCGTCTCCTGAGTAAAAAGCTGAAGAAAGTGAGGTCACGCTACCGCGAGCTGTTTTAGATTCGTCTAGATTACGTTGACCTCGAAAACGGATAATGGTCGCCACAGACGGGCGACCGACTCACACTGGCGGGCATTAAGTAGTTCAGAGGAAATAGTGTGGCGCGGCGCACCTACGAGAACGATGGGCAAAAAGTGGAGTTTGCAATGGACGTCGACGACTTGGTATCAGATAAACGCGCGGGCTGGCGTGCTGACCCTGCACGCGCGCGACGTCGCCAACGCCGCTATAAGAAACGACTGACCGACGAGCTGCTTTATAGCGACTTCAGATCGACGGGGCAGGAAGGTAATCAGTAACAGCGCTCGACTAAAAGCGCACTGCCACTGCCGGCGGCACCGCTTGCGGCAATGATTCCAATCGAACCGTCGCACCGCATCAGCTCGTCAATGGCTGTACCGGCCATGATGGCGCCGGTCGCGCCCATCGGATGTCCTAAGGCAATACAGCCTCCATTAATATTTAGTCGGGCCGAATCAATCTCAAGCTCTCGTTGAAGCTTGACAATAGTTGCAGCAAACGCCTCGTGAATCTCAAAGACATCAACGTCTGATGGACTGAGCTTGTTGCGACTCAGAATAGCTTTAGTGGCTGCAACGCAACCGCTCACCACTTCGAGCGGCTCACCGCAGCAGGTCACCGAGTCAACAATTCTAACCTTAGGAGTCAGGCCTTGATCGGAAGCAAGCATTTTTGAACCAACGAGAAGTACAGCGGCCGCATCGCACATGGCCGGCGAATTTCCCGCCGTGTGTACGTGAGTAATTTTGGTCAGTCCTGGGTATTGGGAAAGCTGAACGGCGTCAGATCCCGCCGCACCTAACGTCAAAAACGCAGGGGGCATTGCGGCAAGTCGCTCAGCGGTAAGCGAGGGTCGTATGCACTCATCCAGAGAAACGGAGCCAGAAGGGGTTTTAATGGGGACGACGGATGTAAAACGGCCCTCATGCTGCGCCCGTAGCGCCCGCCGATGACTCAGATAAGCCACCGCGTCACAGTCAGCGCGCGACGCACCCACTCGTTCAGCAATGAGATCGGCGCCAGCACCCATGAGCAAGACTTGGTGTGAAACCCCATATTCATGATCGGCAAAAACACGCGCGCGGTCTGCCATTAAAGGGACTCGCGACATCATTTCAACACCTCCGGCCAGTACGGCAGACGAGTGACCTGCAGCGACTTTAAGTGCGGCCAGTGCAATAGCGTCGATACTCGATGAGCAAAATCGATTGAGGGTCATCCCGGCAATAGTGGCAGGCCACCGTGCCAATAAGCTCGAGGTCTTTGCAATATTTGCCGCCTGCTCACCGTATTGAGTCACGCAGCCTAAAATAATTTCTGAAACAACACTGGGGTCTAAATTTTGACGCCTAGCAAGCGTCTCATAGAGCTGAGCAAGCAACTCTGATGGCGTTAGTTCGTGAAGCCCGCCCGACTCCTTCGCTTTGGTACGCGGACTGCGAATTGACTCATAAATATAAGCGTCGGTCACTGACCAACGCCCACCACTAAGCTTGCACAGGTCGTTGTGCTGCCACCCATGTTAAACGTCATGAGATTTTCAGCGCCGGCAATCTGGTACGCGCCGGCTCTGCCTGAAACCTGCTTGGCGCAATCGAGCACCATGCGAACACCGGTCGCACCAACAGGGTGCCCAAGACCAATAAGGCCTCCGCTTGCATTGATCGGGAAGTCGCCGTCCAAGCTGATACGACCCTCTTCTACCGCCTTGTAGCTCTCACCCGGCCGTGTTAAGCCAGAGTGGTCAATCGCCATATATTCCGTGACGGTGAAACAGTCGTGAGTCTCAAGGCCATTGAGCTCGTCAATGCACCCAAAGCCCGCTCGCCCTAGGGCGTCGCTCATGGTCATTGCCACATGTGGAAAAATGATGTCACTGCCGCGCGACAACGAGAGCTTTGTCTCCAATAGAATAGGGGCGGATCGATGACCCCATCCCTTAATTCTTGGTAAATCCGCCAGACGGAGACCGAGCTTGGCCGCATGGGTCTTCGCGACACGCTCGCTGGCTAAAATAATGCAGGCCGCACCGTCGGTAATTTGACCGCAATCGAGCTTGCGCACTCGCCCCTCGATTGACGGATTCAGATTCTCGTCGCCGTCGAAACTACCCTTAGCAAACTGCCAGCCACGGGTCTGCGCGTTTTCGTTACGTTTCGCATTTGCGAAGTTAATCTCAGCGATTTGGGTCAGGTGGTCATCATTAATACCATGCCGCGTTTCGTACTCCCGCGTAATGCGGTCGAACATAAACGGCCACGGGAAGTCGCAGCTCATCGCCTCATGCCCCTTCCAGGTGGCAGCACCCAAGTGCTGTGCACCGGTCTTACCGTCAACATTACGCATGAGCTCAAGCCCCAAAACACAAGCCGTGTCGTAATGCCCAGACTCGATGTCTCGCATAGCACCCAAAATAGCCATAGAACCCGAGGCGCATGCCGCCTCATGACGTGAAGTGGGTAACATCCCAAGCTCTGGATAAACTTGGCCAAAAAACCCACCCAGCAGCCCTTGACCGGCAAAGAGATCTGCCACGAAGTTGCCGACGTGCCCAACATCAATCTGACCGGGCTCGATACCCGCATCATTGACAGCATCGGTCAGAGTGGCCGCAAACATGTCAAACACTTCAAAGCCCTCGCGGGCCCAATTTCGAGCAAAGTCGGTCTGGCTGCCACCGAGAATATAAACGTCACCACTCACTGTCCGCCTCCAGTTGTTATTCGAATGAGACCGGTATCACTGTACCCACAGACACAGTGACATGCGAATTAATACGGAGTAGAGAAGGTGGTGTAGACGCACAAAAAAGCCACCGGCTGGTGGCTTTTTAAAAATGGTGGGTCGTGCTGGGTTCGAACCAGCGACCAATTGGTTAAAAGCCAACTGCTCTACCGACTGAGCTAACGACCCAAAAGTACTGTAAGAGGGCGCGTATCGTACGGTTTACGAAGGAAAAAGCAACCCCTGAAATTAACGATATCGCGTGGGGTCCGGCACACCTGCTTGCTCGAAGCCCGCGGCCCGAAGTCGACAGCTGTCACACTCGCCACACGCACGCCCCATTTCGTCGGCTTGATAGCAGGACACCGTCAACGAGTAGTCGACGCCAAGGCGAAGACCCGCGTCAATAATGGCCCCCTTACTCAGATCGATCAGCGGCGTCTCTAAGCTGATCGACGCACCTTCAACCCCCGCTTTAGTCGCGACGCCAATCAGCTGCTGATAGGCCGCAATGAACTCTGGCCGACAGTCCGGATAGCCCGAGTAGTCCACTGCGTTGACACCAATGTAGATCTCACTCGCCCCTAAAACCTCTGCCCACCCCAGTGCCAGCGACAAAAACACCGTGTTTCTGGCAGGAACGTAGGTAATGGGAATACCCTCCTGAGGCGTCGTTGGAACCGGAATATCCATGTCGGTGAGCGCCGAGCCACCAATCGCCGATAAATCGAGTGATACAACACGATGAATAACGTCGCCGTAACGCTCGGCAAGCCCTCGTGCGGCATTAAGCTCCGCACGATGCCGCTGACCATAATCGAAGCTTAGGCTGTAACACTCTCGGCCATTACTGTGTGCCATGGCCAGCAGTGTTGCTGAGTCCAAACCCCCTGAGGTGAGTATTACGGCTTTAGTTTTCATATTCGTCGTTAACGTCCAGGTTCATCGTTCCACAGCACCTTATGCAACTGCATTTGAAAGCGCACCGGCAAACGGTCTTCAACGATCCAGTCGGCCAAGTCCATGGCGCTCAGGTCATGGTGTGAGGGAGAAAACAACACATCACTAACGCGGCTCTTGAGCGAAAACTCGTCAAGCTTAAAGCGCGCCCATTCGTAGTCGTCACGACTACAGATGACGAATTTCAACTGATCATGCGTCGTTAGGAATTCAAGATTGCCCCACAGATTGCGATGCGACTCCGCAGAATCTGGTGTCTTAATATCGACGACTCGGCTAACAGCCGTCGGTGTGTGCTCAATTGACATCGCACCACTGGTCTCAAGCGACACCTGAAATCCGTCATCACAGAGACCCTGCAACAGCGCGTTACAGCCAGACTGTGCAAGCGGCTCTCCGCCCGTAACACAGACGTATTCGCAGCCAAACGCGCGAATTTGCGCCAAGATACTGTCCAGTGTCAGTAGCTCGCCACCCGAAAAGGCATATTCTGTATCGCAGTACTGACAGCGCAAGGGACACCCCGTCAGGCGAACGAACACCGTGGGAACGCCCACCGAGCGGGCTTCACCTTGGAGCGAGTGGAAGATTTCAGTGATGCGTAACTGAGACACAAATGACGGCTCGAAAAAAGGTGGGGACGTTACAGCTGACTGTCTAGAAAATCTTGCGCCAGCTGTGCCGCAGGATGTTGCTCAGCGCCATATTCGTCGATAACACGCGTTAGGTACTCGCGCGAACGATCCTCATTTCCCTTAAGTGCATGGACACGGCCCAACTTATAAAGGGCGTCTGGGACCTTCCGATCAGCAGGGTATTGATCCAGCAAGAGTTGAAAATTCTGTCGCGCCGACTCGGGGTCAACGGGCTCCACTACCAAGTAAAGCTCTCCCAACCAGTAGTGTGCATTTGGCGAGTATCGGCCGTAGGGATAGGCCGCTAAAAACGCATTAAAAGCGATCAAGGCTTGATCAAATTGTCGCTCTCTGACGAAACCATACGCAGACTGATAGGCCTCTTGCTCACCCGGCTGCGCCTCTGGAACTAGGGCTTGTTCGGCACCGGCGCTCACGTCTTGCGGGTCAACAACGACAGCACCTTCACTTGCAGCGACCACCGACACAGTATCCTCAGCAGCACCGAGTGCCGCCAATCGTCGATCCATCTCAACGTAACGCTCGAGCGTCTGATCTTGAAGACGCGCGAGCAAACTGGCCTGCTCCTCTACCAGACCGTTCAGACGCCGAATTTCTTCTTCAAGCTGCTGTACGCGAATCGCCACTGTGCGCGAATCAGTCGGCGCAACGGATAACGGCCGAACCGTCACGGTGTTGACCGCAGTGTCTACCGACCGATAAGGGAGCACCCCGGCGGGTTCTGCTGCAGGTCGGAACGCCTCAGTTTGAGCAAAAGCGGCACTCGATAGAACAAAAAAGCCGGCGACAAGCGCCGGCTCTAAAAATCGCTGCAAGATCATGGCGTCTTACTTGATCTCCACTCGACGATTCTTACTCCAACTGGACTCGCCTGAACCGTAAGCCACTGGATTTTCTTCGCCGTAACTAATGGTCTCTAACCGATAGGCAGGGACACCACTGGCCACCATGTAGTCGCGTACCGCGTTGGCTCGACGCTCGCCCAGAGCGAGGTTGTATTCACGAGTACCGCGTTCGTCGGTGTGCCCCTCAAGACGCGCGTTGGCGCTTCCGGACATCAACAGCGCGACGTGTGCGTCAATCGCCGCACGCGCGTCATCGCTGAGTGTTGAACTGTCGTAGTCAAAAAGAAATACCGTGCCAGCAGCCGACGCGGCATCCATCAAGCGACGCTTCGTCTCACGTTGCTCCTGCATGACCATCGCTTTCTCTTTTTCGATCGCACGCTGCTCTGCAGCAACAGCCTCTGCTGCAGCGGCTTGCTCAGCGGCAGCACGCTCGGTCGCAGCCTGAGCCGCAGCCTCTTCTTTCGCCGCATTACTGGAACATGCGCTCACTAATGTAGCCAGCAGAACAACAACCGCGGCTTTTCCCAAAGTATTTTTCGTTGTCATGACGTGTTTCCTACGCAGAGTTTTGAATACTAAACATAATGTATCGCATATATGTCCGTTTGTTGAACCTCGAAATGTTTTTTTGTCACTGTTCGACCAACATCGGTGACCAAGCGGGCTCTTGAACGCTACCCGATCGTGCGGGCAAGCTAAATTTAACCCCGCCGTCAACGGCGACAGCACCCAAAACACTCCGCTCACCGCGCTTGGTCGCGTAGATCACCAACGATCCATTAGGTGCGATACTGGGACTTTCATCCAGCGACGTCTCGGTTAATACCGTCAGTCGCTCGGTTACGAGATCAAAAACAGCAATATGGAACCGTCCCTTGCGCTGGTGAACCAACGCGACGTTGCGACCGTCCTCGGCAACCCGCGCACGCGCGTTGTAACGCCCCTCAAAGGTCACCCGCTCAATTTTACCGGTCGCAAGTTCATAACGATAAATTTGGGGTCTCCCTCCACGATCTGAGGTGAACAGCAGTGATTGTCCGTCGGGCATCCAAGTCGGTTCGGTGTCAATGCCGTAATGTCGCGTCAAACGCTTAAATTGCTTTGTTTCAAGATCAAGCAAATAAATATCAGGGCTACCGTCCTTGGATAAAACCAGCGCCATCGACTTGCCGTCGGGCGACCAAACTGGGGAATTATTGAGCCCTTGAAAATTAGTCAGCTGCTCCCGCTTACCTGTGGCAAGCACCTGCCGGTAAATCGCCGGTCGAGAGGATTCAAAAGAGACATACGCCACCTCTTTTCCATCGGGAGACCAACTCGGCGCAAGAATGGGGTCGCGACCCTCTAGCAAAACAATGGGCCTGCGACCGTCAGCATCCGCCACCGTCAATCGGTAAAAGTCTTTACCGTCTGGGTTACGCGTCACCGACACGTAAATGAGTCGTGTGGCAAATGCACCGGGAATACCGGTCAGTTTTTCATAGATCGAGTCGGCAACTCGGTGCGCTGCCATACGAGCCTCAGATTCAGCACTCACCACCTGACCCGAGAATAACTCCACACCGCGTTCAACATCGTGCAGTGAAAAGTCAACGCGAAGTTGGGTCCCTTGACTCACACGACCGATGACCAGGTAGCGGGTCGAAATAGCACGCCAATCGCGATAAAAAATCTCCTCTCTTGCTGCGGGCAAGCTCAACATATCCCGTCGGCTGACCGGACTGAACTGACCGCTTCGCGCCAGATCAGAGTCCACGATTTGCGCAAAGTCAGTGGGCGCAGAGCCCAAGCCATCCCAAGCAAACGGTGCAATGGCGATTGAAGTGGGGTTATCAATGCCACGCGTCACCTGAATCTCCAGCTGCGCAGAGGAGGTAGTGGTTAAAAATAACCCCAAAACAAACAAACACGATCGTAACAACATGACTAGTACCTCAGATCCTCAGGCTTAAAACGCAGTGGGAACCGGCGAAAGTATCGCTCGAAATCTGAGATAGGCAAAACCGCCACCTCGGAAAACTGAGCCACACGCTCCACAGCGGCAATCGCACTTCGATCGAACGCAATACTTCCACTGCTGCTTGAAACAGAAATACCGACAACATCGCCGGTCGGTACGAGACTGATCTCTAATAGAACTTCCATGCCGTTGCGCGCCGAGGGTGGACGTCGCCAGTTTTGGGTGATGCGGGCTTGCATGAGCGCCGCGACTTGCTGCACCTCGCTCACCTCCTCAGCCAGTGCTTGCCCCTCCGCCTCGGGCAAATCCATCAGGCCATCCAGCAGCTCCTTTTGAAGTCGTGCTAACTGATTTTCAGTAGACGTCTTATTGTCATCAGCCGAGACCGGTTCAGGAGTAATAGGGTCAGGCCTTGGAATCGGTTTTGGCTCAAGTGCCTTCACCGACTCAGGCTTTGGCTGTGGTTTTGGTTTTGGCTTTGGCTTTGGTTTTGGTTTTGACCTGGGCTTTGCCACCGTCTGATCAGGCTTTGACAAGGACACGAGCGATGCCTGTATAACCTGCGGCTTTGCTGAGACAGTTGGCGCCGCGACGGTCCATCCGCCCTCCATCACAATCACGAAAAAAAGATGCACCAGCACGGCGACAAGTGCGGGGATACCAATAATAAGCAGTCGATCAGAGTTCACTGTCGTCTCGCAGGAGCCTCAGTCACCAACCCCACCGACAGCGCACCGGCCTCCTGGAGTTCTGACATAAGAGCAACCACCTCACCGTAAGGTACGGCCGCGTCACCCCAAACCATAACTGCCTTTTCAGGATTGCGTTTCAGTACCGTCGCGACGCGCTGTTTGACCGTCTCGATATTCAGCGCAAGGTCGTCGCTGGCGCCCAAATTGAGATACAGCTTTGCCTGAGCATCGATGGACACAATTAAGGGCTCCGCGTCGCTGTCTGAAACAGGGCTTGAGTTCGCATCTGGGAGGTCGACCTCGACGCCCTGCATGAGCAGTGGCGCCGTCGCCATAAAAATCACAAGCAACACCAGCATGACGTCGATGTAAGGAACGACGTTAATCTCAGCCATAGCTCGGCGCGGTCTCACTGCGCTTGATCTCGCTTTTGAGCGTAACTTTGTCGCTGTAAAAGTCCGGAAAACTCATCAACAAACGATTCGTACCGATTGAGTAACGCGTCGACCTTTGCTGCAAATCGATTGTAGGCAAGCACAGCAGGAATCGCGGCGAATAATCCCATGGCTGTTGCAATCAGCGCCTCAGAAATGCCCGGAGCAACGGCGGCAAGCGTTGCCTGCGAGCTAGTGGCCAGACCTCTAAATGAATGCATAATGCCCCACACCGTGCCAAACAAGCCCACATACGGACTGGTCGAGCCCACCGACGCCAAGAACGGCAAGTGTTGCTCTAATCGATCGCTCTCGCGCATCAAAGCGACCCGCATAGCCCGACGTGACCCTTCGACCATGGCATCAGCATCCATATTTTCTTGACGCGACAACTTAGAGAATTCCTTAAAACCTGCTCGAAAAAGCGCTTCACCACCCGTGATGTCAAAGCCCTCGTCAATCGCGGTTGAACCCTCCCGGTAAAGCTGAGCGAGATCCATTCCAGACCAGAAGCGATCCTCAAAGTCGAGCAACTCAGCATTCGCCCTCTGCAAGATAATGACGCGTTGAACAATCATGAACCATGAGGCGACGGAGGCCGCTAACAGCGTCGCCATGACGAGTTTTACCGTGAGACTCGCACCCATGATGAGTTCAATAACACTCAGTTCATCCGTCATGATTTACCTCGCCTTTGTGTTCATTCGCTTTCAGGGCCGCGCGCAACGCGGCCGGCATGCGCTTAGGTCGGCCTGAAGCACCCTCTGTGAGCGCCACCGACACACGCCCCCGCGCAAGTTCAACGCCCTCTCTCACCACAGCCTGCTCGAATTCAATCTTCGCCGCACCCGACGCGATCACGGTCGCTCTGGCCTCAATACAATCATCCAAACGCGCCGGCTTTAGATAATCAATAGACGCTGAGGTCACAACAAAGACCGATCCATCGTCCATGACCGCGGTCTTATCGACGCCCATGGCGCGAATAAGTTCCGTTCGCGCCCGCTCGAAGTATTTCAAATAGTTCACGTAATACACGATGCCACCGGCGTCTGTATCCTCAATATAGACCCGAATGGGAAGTCGGTATTCAGTCATCCGAGCCCTCACTGAGATCCTGCAACACGCTACTGGCCGCCTCAACCGTCTGCGGCGCGGCCAATCCAAAGTGCCGGTAACCTGCATGGGTCACAATGCGACCGCGCGGCGTGCGAATAATCAGCCCCTGTTGAATCAGGTAAGGCTCAATGACATCTTCTAAGGTGCCTCGCTCTTCTGACAGGGCAGCTGCCAAACTGTCAATGCCCACGGGACCGCCCTCAAACTTCTCAATGAGCGCCAGCAAAAATCGTCGGTCGAGGTGATCAAACCCTTGGTCGTCAACACTCAACATATCAAGCGCCGCCTCGGCGATTGGCTTCGAAATAATGCCGTCACCTTTGACTTGCGCATAATCTCTGACGCGACGCATCAAACGGTTTGCGATCCGCGGCGTCCCTCGCGAGCGCTTCGCTATTTCGAGCGCTCCAGCGTCGTCAGTATCGATAGAAAGAATGCTGGCAGCACGCGATACAATGCGCTTTAGGTCGCCGACTTCATAGAACTCCAGTCGCTGAACAATCCCAAACCGGTCTCTGAGCGGCGATGTTAATAGTCCTGCGCGCGTCGTAGCGCCGACTAACGTAAACGGCGGAAGATCCAATTTTATGGAACGTGCCGCAGGTCCCTCGCCGATCATAATATCCAGCTGAAAATCCTCCATCGCAGGGTAAAGTATCTCCTCTACGTAGGGACTCAGTCTGTGAATTTCATCAATAAAGAGAACATCGTTAGGCTCGAGATTCGTCATGATGGCCGCGACATCGCCCGCTTTTTCAAGCACCGGGCCGCTGGTTGTCTTAAGCTGTACGCCCATTTCATTGGCAATAATACTGGCAAGCGTTGTTTTACCCAGACCGGGGGGACCAAAAATAAGCGTGTGGTCGAGCGGTTCACCGCGTCCTTTTGCGGCCGATAAAAAAATATCCATTTGCTCTTTAACCGCAGACTGACCAATGTAGTCCTCTAGGGTTTGTGGCCGGACAGCCCGGTCTAAAACAGTCTCACGACTGTCCGTCGTTCCTCCCGCTACCAATCGATCGGTCTCTATCACTCAAGCATCCTTTCTATGTAGACTTTTCTAACGCATTGCCGACTGCAAGGCAGCCCGGATGAGCCCTTCACTACTGTCAATGTCGCCCGAATCTACAGCAGCGATTAGGCGAGACGCCTCCGTGGGTTTATATCCCAGCGCCACCAGTGCTTGCTCGGCTTCGCCTCGCACATCGACCGACGGCGTCTGTGACGAATGAGCCCGCTCAGCCGGCAGTACATCGGACAACCATTGCCCCGCTTTGTCACGCATTTCAACCAACAGTCGCTCGCCGGTTTTCTTGCCAACGCCAGGAAGCGCAACAAGGGCTTGAACATCATTGCGGTTCAGACAGTCCGCAAACTGCTCTGTATCCATGCCAGAAAGGATCGCTAACGCAAGTTTAGGGCCCACGCCATTAACCTTGATCAAATCCCTAAAGAGTCGACGGTCGATTTCTCGAACGAATCCATAAAGCTGTTGCGCATCCTCGCGCACCACAAAGTGAGTGAGCAAAATCGTGGTCTCACCAATCGCCGGAAGCTGGTAAATCGTCGTCATGGGCACACGAACCTCGTAGCCGATGCCGCCCACATCCACGATGACTTCGGGGGCTTGCTTGGCCAAAATAGTTCCGCGCAGTCGTTCTATCATCCGTGTGCTCTCATGGGTTTATTTGAGTCGTCCAGTGGCAAAAGCCCTTGCACCAGTTGCACGCATCACTGCATCACCACTAATGTGACACAGTGCAGCGGCAAGCGCGTCACTGGCGTCCTCTTGCGGCGTCGAGGGTAATCGCAAGAGCCGCGTCACCATATGCTGAACCTGCGCTTTGTTGGCGCCACCGGTTCCCACAACCGCTTGTTTGATTTTTCGCGTCGCGTACTCATGGACTTCAAGTCCCTCCAGCGCGCAAATCACCATTGCAGCGCCACGCGCTTGACCAAGTTTGAGGGCCGAATCGGCACTTTTGGCCATGAAAACCTGTTCTATGACAGCGACGGTTGGCCGGTATTCGCCAATAATTTCTGTCAATGATTCAGCAAGCACTTTTAAGCGCGGCGCTAACGGTTGATCCACGGGCAGTTTGATTACACCACTGCCCACGTAACGCGTGTTCGTGCCGTCTGTCTCAACCACACCAAACCCGGTCTTACGCGAGCCAGGATCAATCCCTAAGATAAGTGTCACAGTGCCTCTCCGCCCATGCCTAGATTGTGCGGGAAACTGACGCCGACGTCATGTCGTCACTGCAATTACTTATCAGGCGCCCTCAATCGAATACTGAGCTCACGCAACTGTTGCTCAGACACTTCACCTGGCGCATCAGTCATCACGCATTGGGCCGATTGCGTTTTGGGGAAGGCGATGACATCACGAATGGACTGGCCGCCGACCATTAACATCACAAGACGATCCAGACCAAATGCCAGGCCTCCGTGAGGGGGAGCACCGTGTTTCAACGCAGACAGTAAAAATCCAAACTTTGCATCCGCTTCTTCTTCGGATATTCCAAGAATATCAAAAACCGCTTTTTGCATTTCTTGGCGATGGATACGAATTGAACCTCCACCAACCTCACTGCCGTTGAGCACCATGTCGTAGGCTCGAGAGAGTGCGTTTTCTGGCGCTGCTTTGAGCGCCTCAGCGCTGCAAGACGGCGCCGTAAAGGGGTGGTGAATCGCGGTCAAACCACCGCTGGACGTTTCTTCGAACATGGGGAAATCGACGACCCACAGTGGCGCCCAACCCTCTCTGACGCTGTCGGTCATCGCGGCAACCTTCAGTCGCAACGCGCCCAGAGAATCATTAACAATCTGGCGTTTATCGGCGCCAAAGAAAACAATGTCGCCATCCTCAAGGCCGAGCCTTTCAACGAGGTCATGGATCGTCGATTCAGGCATGAACTTTAAAATTGGCGATTGAAGACCTGATACGCCTGATGCCTTGTCGTTGACTTTAATCCACGCAAGCCCACGAGCACCGTAAGCACTGATGTATTTTGTAAGATCGTCGATTTCCTTACGGCTGATCGTCGCTCCACCGGGTACACGCAGCGCAGCAACACGCCCCTTCGGATCGTTGGCTGGACCTGAGAAGACCTTAAATTCCACATCCGCCATGAGGTCATCGACCGAGACGAGTTCTAGATCAATACGAAGGTCCGGCTTATCAGAGCCAAAACGCTCCATGGCCTCATGCCACGTCATTTGTGGGAAATCGCCAAGGTCTACATTTAAATGCGTTTGAAACAGCGCTCTGACCATACCTTCTGTCAGCTGCATGACCTCCGATTCGTCAGTAAAGGACATCTCCACATCAATCTGAGTAAACTCTGGTTGCCGATCAGCCCGCAGATCTTCATCTCGGAAACACCGTGCAATCTGATAATACCGATCGAAGCCCGACACCATCAGTAACTGCTTAAAGAGCTGAGGCGATTGAGGCAACGCAAAAAATTTGGAGGCATTCGTTCGACTCGGGACCAAATAATCGCGAGCACCTTCAGGGGTTGCGCGGGTCAACACCGGTGTTTCGATATCCAAAAAGCCAGCGGTTTCAAGGTACTGACGGATCGTTGAGGTGATTCGCGAACGCGTCATTAAATTTTGTTGCATCGACTCACGACGAAGGTCCATGAATCGATAACGAAGGCGAACATCCTCCCCCACCGTCTGATGCGCATCCAGTGGGAAGGGGGGTGGAGCCGCTTCATTGAGGATAACGAGCTCTTTACCTAAAACCTCAATGTGTCCCGTCGCCATCGACGGATTCACGGTCTCAGACGCGCGCTCCCGAACACGGCCAGTAATCTGCAGGACATACTCACTGCGCACACGGTCAGCCAACTCAAAATACTCTTTGGTGTCTGGGTCAAAAACGACTTGGACAATGCCTTCTCGATCACGCATGTCGAGAAAAATCACACCACCGTGATCTCGGCGTCTGTCCACCCAACCACAGATCGTCACCGTTTCGCCGATCGAAGCGTCTTTTGTGGCCCCGCAATAATGTGTCCGCATGTGTACTCTCTAGTTTCGTGTCGTTCTAGTCAGACGAATCCGAAGACGATGCCGTGTTTTTGACACCGCCTGACTCAGAGCCTGGGCTGTTCGCTAAGTTTTTCTTTGCACCCGTTTTGAAGTCAGTCTCGTACCAGCCTTTACCCGAAAGCCGAAACGCCGGCGCTGAAACCTTTTTCTTCAACGATCGCGCCCCGCACGCAGGACAGTCGGTCAGCGGGGCATCTGACATCTTTTGCAGTGCCTCGTGCGCATCTCCGCAGGCACCACATACATACTCGTAAATTGGCATGCGGAAACTCTCTATGGTTGCAAACGTACTGCGGCTGTAAAGCGCAGAGCGCGAGAGATTACACTAATCAGCGCACGAGGTTAATGGCAATTCTAGGCGCAAAGACGAGGATTACGAGTTTGAGAAGCTTTTCAACTTTTTGAGTGCACGTATTTTTACCGTTCGGGTCTCGGGTCGCGCCGCAAACAGCGTTTCCTCGCCGGTAAATGGATTTACTCCTTTTCGCGCACGGACAGCAGGCCGTGTCGCCGTTGTGAATTTCGCAAGGCCGGGCAGCGTCATTTCACCACAGCCCTTCACACTCATCTGATCAGCCAATACCTGTTCAAACTCTCGAAACACATCACCGACTTGTTTTTTAGTCAGACCGGTCTTACTTGCAATTTTACGGTGCAATTCGCCCTTAGACAGTTGCCCAGTGACTTTCTTACTATTCGTTTTCTTGGGCTTAATCTTGTCCGTTTGCACTGTGATTGCTCCCTTTCCCCTAAAGTCGATGATCGTTGTATCGATGCTATAGGATGTAACACCAAATAGGGTCGGTGATTCAAGCCCAAACCATCGCGAATGAGCGCACTGGCTATCGCGAACTGCCCCCCGAGGTTTGATACACTCGCGGTCCACCGGACAGTGCCACACGACGTTAGGCAGCCACTTACAGGAAACGTAGATGCGATTTTCAAATTTCCCCTTGTCGACCACCAAAGAAACTCCCGCCGATGCTGAGGTAATCAGCCATCAGCTGATGCTTCGAGCAGGGCTGATCAAGCGGATCGCCGCGGGCATCTACACGTGGATGCCGCTGGGGCTGAAGGTCGTTCGCAATGTCGAGCGCGTTGTTCGTGAAGAAATGGAAAACGCGGGCGCCGTTGAACTGTCTATGCCTGTCGTTCAGCCGGCTGAGTTATGGAAAGAGTCTGGCCGATGGGAGCAATACGGGCCTGAACTGTGCCGACTCCAAGACCGTCACGACCGTGACTTCTGTCTCGGACCCACACACGAGGAAGTGATTACTGATCTGGCCAAATCGGAAATTCGCAGCTACAAGCGACTACCGATCAATTATTTTCAGATCCAAACCAAGTTCAGAGACGAGATACGTCCGCGATTTGGCGTGATGCGCTCACGCGAATTTGTAATGAAGGACGCCTACTCATTCCACATCGATCAGGACTCTCTCGAGCAAACCTATTGGCGTATGCACGAGGCTTACTCGACGATCTTTACCCGGCTTGGCTTGAACTTCCGTCCAGTTGAAGCGGATACGGGCTCAATTGGCGGGAGTCACTCTCACGAATTCCACATGCTGGCAGACTCGGGGGAAGACAGTATTGCCTTCTCCACAGAGAGTGACTTTGCGGCAAACGTTGAGCTTGCAGAGGCGCTCATGCCGCAGGCCGTGGCAGCTGAGTTTGAGACGATGACCCTGTTTAATACGCCCGATGCCAAGACCATTGACGCCCTTTCCAAGAACCACGACATTGCCCCAGACACCTCTCTTAAGACGCTGTTCGTGGAAGATGCACAAGGCGGCCTCGTTGCCTTGGTGCTTCGCGGCGATCAACAACTCAACGAAATTAAGGCCGAAAAGATAAGCGGGATCAGCCAGCCTTTGCGAATGGCTCAAGAATCAGCCGTAAGAACCGCAACCGGCGCTTCGTTTGGTTCTCTAGGCCCTGTGGGACTCGACGTCCGAATCGTCGTAGATCGCGCCGCCTCTGTGCTGACGAACTTTGTCTGCGGTGCCAACGAAGACGGCAAACACCTCAAAGGTGTCAATTGGCAGCGCGATATTCCCAAATTTGAAGTTGCGGATTTACGCACAGTCTCTGCTGGAGACCCCAGCCCCTGCGGTACGGGCCATCTCGAAATCAAACGAGGCATTGAAGTTGGGCACATCTTCCAACTGGGAACAAAGTATTCAGAGGCCATGAGCGCCGAGGTGCTGGATCAGAACGGCAAGTCGGTTCCCATGAGTATGGGGTGCTATGGCATCGGTATTACCCGAATCGTGGCGGCGGCTATCGAACAAAACAATGACGCGCGCGGCATCATTTGGCCTGCCACAATGGCGCCGTTTTCAGTGGTCCTTATCCCACTGGGCATGGATAAATCCGAGAGTGTCGCTGACGCCACCGAAACGCTTTACCACGAATTGCGTGCACAGGGCGTTAATGTCGCTATGGACGATCGAAAAGAACGCCCCGGCGTTAAATTTGCTGATTGCGAACTGATTGGGGTGCCTTTACGCGTCACCATCGGTGAGCGGTCGCTGAAAGAGGGCATGGTTGAGGTGCAAGGACGCTGTGACAGCGAAGCCGAGCACGTCACGATCGCTGCAGTGAGCAATTACGTCTTGGAACGCGTCAAAGCACATTGAAAATGCAGGTCGCAGTGCGCCCACAGCGGTCTGCCCCACGCCCAATTGGATTGACCTAAGGTAAGAAACCTTCCACTCTTGAGTCAGGCCTTACTAGGAAGACAGCGAGTGGAAATAAACGCCTTTCAGCGCTGGAATAGCGATCTAGCGAACATTGTTGCTCACGTGGGCGAACCCATTTTTTTTCAGCAGGTGTTTGCAGCGATCGAGGCGCAGGTGCCCGTGGCATTGCCGCAAGCCTGGCTTTACCACAAAGACTTGCCGCCTAAACTCCTTGATCACAAAATCTCAAAAGAAGCCTACACCTCTCAAGTCGATGAGTACCTTGAAGGCCCCTACCGAGAAGACCCCTTTTTTAAGATTTCACTGAGCGCCCCTAGGAATAACTGCTATCGGTTGTCGCGATTGATTACCGGCAACTTCGAAGACAGCAGCTATCACCGAGACTACTACGGCAGTACAGGTACCGTTGATGAAGCCATTATCGTGACGCGGCTTGGCGACGGCAGCGTCGTCAACATCAGCTTCATGCGACTCGAGAGTCATGGTGAGTTTAGTGATGGCGAATACAACTGGCTATACAGCGTTAGCCAAGTCATTGCGGAACTCATCGAGCTTCACACCCGCAGAGAAGAGTTCGTGGAGAGCAACCTGTTACAACCCGGTGTAGACCATCACATACAACAGGGCTTTGAATGTTTTGGCACCAGTTACGTGAGCGAACGCGAGCAAGAGGTTCTGGAATTGCTACTCAGAGGTTACGGTGCCGACACCAGCGCAGAACGGCTCAATATTTCACTTGAGACCGTTCGGCGCCATCGAAAATCAATATACAAAAAGCTCGACGTGAACAGTCAGGCCGATCTCTTTGCCCTGTTTATCAACACCATTCCCTACGTTGCACAAGCAAAAGGGCAAGACCCGCTTCAAATTTACATGAATTAGGTCATTAATGACCCACGTTAGGCATGACTTGCCCCAACTTGGGCATTGTGGGTGAGCGCGCAGCCCTAGATGATTCAGGCTTAATTTAGCCGAGCCATTTTCGTGCATTCGACACAACAATTTTTAACCGCTTATCCTGACATTACGATGGTCGAGGCGCTCATCACCGACTGCAATGGTATCGCGCGGGGTAAGTGGCTACCGGTTCAAAAGCTCGATTCGATCGAAAAACAAGGTCTTAAGCTGCCTAAATCAGCCTTAGGGCTCGACGTGTGGGGTCGTGATATTCCTGAGCTGGCGCATTCCAATGGCGATATTGATGGCTATTGCCATCTGGTCGAGGGTTCGCTTCGCCCCTTACTAACCGAACGTGGTGTTGATCAAGCGCAAGTGCTCTTAACCATGTTCGATAAGGACAAATCACCCTATATGGGCGACCCAAGACAGGTGCTACAAGCGCTTGTAAATCGCTTCTCCGAAAAGTCCCTAAGGCCCTGCATGGCCGTCGAGCTCGAATTTAGCCTGCTCCCAAAGCCAGAGACCAACGAGTCCATAGGATCTGCCCTTAAAAACCAAAACACAGTGGGCGGTAACCTCTACGCGCTGAGTGAATTGGATTACCACGGACCCCTACTTGAAGCCCTCAGACAGGCCTTTAAAACTCAGGACTTGCCCTACGAGGGAATCATTAAAGAGTCGGCGCCAAGCCAGTTCGAAATCAACGTGGCGCACAGCAACGACACGATGCTCCTTGCCGACCAGGTCATTCGAATGCAACGCACGATTCGGTCGGTTGCGGCACGACACGGTTTTGTGGCCAGTTTTATGCCAAAACCCATCGATGACGAGGCCGGGAACGGCCTTCACGTCCACTGCAGCTTGCTCGAAGAGAACGACGTCAATGTCTTTGACAATGGCGGTGAAGAAGGCTCTGATCTACTAGGCTACGCCGTTGCGGGCTGCCTCGAACTTCTCCCAGCATCAATGCTTCTTTTCGCGCCCAGCTTCAATGCCTACAGGCGATTCCAACCAGGAAATCACGCGCCGACTGAGTCTGCCTGGGGCTACGACAATAGAACAACCGCCATTCGGATTCCCGAAAGTCCGCCCTCAGCGCGTCGCATTGAACACCGCGTCGCCGGTGCAGACGCAAACCCCTATTTGGTGCTTGCAGCCGTACTGGCTGGCATTTGGCACGGTATCGAAGGAAAACTGACGCCCCCTCCTGCAATCGAGGGCAATGCCTGGGATCAAGACATCAAGGCGACCCCGTTACCCACGACCATGGATCAGGCGATCGATGCGTTCGACGGAGCACAAACGCTCTCCGAATACCTAACGACTGAGTTTAAAACCCTCTTTTTGGCCACAAAAAAACAGGAGTGGAGTGAGTTCGCTCGCCACGTCACCGAATTCGAGCTGGAAACTTACCTTCGAATGTAGTTTGCTCTGCGGCTGACCTTTATAGAGATACCGCTATGACCAGCGTTTACGACTACTCGGCAACACTCGCCGACGGCACAACAACCTCACTTTCAGACTACAAAGGCCAAGTCCTGTTAATTGTTAATACGGCTTCAAAGTGTGGCTTTACGCCTCAGTACGAAGGCCTGGAAAAGCTTCACGCGACGCACAAGGACGCAGGATTTGCTGTCTTGGCATTTCCCTGCAATCAGTTTGGGTCTCAAGAACCGGGAAGTACTGAGGAGATCGTTGAATTCTGCGAAATGCGCTTTCAAACGAGTTTCCCGCTGTTTGAAAAAATTGACGTGAACGGCACTAACTCCCACCCGCTCTACAAACACCTCAAGTCTGAAGTCAAAGGCCTTTTAGGGACCGAGCGAATCAAATGGAACTTCACAAAGTTTCTGATCAATCGAGACGGCAAGGTCGTCGGTCGATTTGGATCGCAGAAAAAACCTGCTGATATCGAGTCCGAAATTATGGCCTTGCTCTAAGCGCCAGACGCAGCAGACATCGCCTTCAGGTCTGCCGTCACGAGCGTCTAATGCTCTCGGGTTTCGCGAAATGTAATATCAGGCCATCGCTCTTGCATGAGCGATAGGTTAACCCGCGTTGGGGCCAGGTAAGTCAGGTAACCACCGCCGTCCTCGGACAGATGATCAGATGCTTTTTTCCGAAAGTCGTCTAACGTTCGAGCGTCTGCTGCATCAAGCCAACGTGCGGTGTAAATGTTGACGGGCTCATAAATCGCATCGACCTTATACTCGTCCTTAAGTCGATGCGCCACGACGTCAAACTGAAGCTGCCCCACCGCTCCAACAATGAGATCGGTCGAATTCAAGGGCGAAAACACCTGAGTGGATCCCTCCTCCGACAGCTGCTGCAACCCTTTTTGCAGGGCTTTCATCTTCATGGGGTCTGACAGTCGAATCTTTCTAAACAACTCGGGCGCGAAATGCGGAATTCCCGTGAACTGAAGCGACTCACCCGCGGTAAAGGTATCGCCAATTTGTATCGTACCGTGATTGTGCAACCCAATAATATCGCCGGCCACAGCCGACTCCACCAAATCGCGCTCACCTGCCTTGAACGACACTGCATCGGCGATGCGAATGTCCTTAGCAATGCGCACATGTCGCATCTTCATGCCCTTTTCATACCGCCCTGAGCAAAGACGTACGAAGGCAATACGGTCGCGATGCTTGGGATCCATGTTCGCTTGAATTTTGAACACAAATCCCGAGAAGTCCGCTTCGGTAGGAGCGACTTCACGCGATTGTGCAAATCGGGACTGTGGCTTAGGGGCCCACTCAACAAAGTCATTGAGCATCTCACGAACGCCAAAATTACCCAGTGCCGTACCGAAAAAAACAGGCGTCTGCTTCCCTTCCAGAAACAGGGAGCGATCAAACGTATGACTCGCACCACGCACCAGTTCTATTTCATCGCAGAAGTCCTCGTAGTCGTCATCGAGCAATGCTCGTGCCTCTGGCGACTCCAACCCTTTAATGCATCGGTCCGGCGGCAATACCTGTCCGTGGCCCTGTTCGTAACAGTGAATCGTATCGGTATAAAGGTTATAGACGCCCTTGAAAAATTTACCCATGCCAATCGGCCAGTTGATCGGCGCGGCTTCGATCTTCAGCACATCTTCAATTTCGTCGAGCAACTCAATGGCCTCGCGAATGTCACGATCGAGTTTGTTAACGAAGCCAACAATCGGCGTGTCTCGCAAACGACAGACGCTCATCAACTTAATGGTTCGCGCCTCGACACCCTTCGCACCGTCAACCACCATAAGCGCGGAATCCACCGCTGTTAGGGTGCGATAGGTGTCTTCCGAAAAATCTTCGTGCCCCGGTGTATCGAGTAAGTTGACCGTGCGATCGCGATACGGGAATTGCATCACCGATGATGTCACCGAAATACCCCGCTCCTGCTCCATCGTCATCCAGTCTGATGTGGCGTGAGGCCCTCGCTTTCCTTTCACTGACCCGGCAACCTGAATCGCCGACCCAAGAAGGAGTAGCTTTTCTGTAATGGTCGTCTTACCTGCATCGGGGTGCGAAATGATGGCGAATGTGCGGCGAGCGTTTATCGCATTGTCGTTTTCTGACATGAGTCCTCCAGTGACGCGGCGGATTATGCCAGTTAACGCACCATCTGTTTTATAGAAGCGGAAGATTTGCGCGTAAATGCTGCACTAATTCGTGGGCAACCTGTCCTTGAGAGGGGCAGGCATCCCCTAAAATTCGGGACAACGAGGTGACCTGTAAGCCCGCGTATCCGCAGGGATTAATGCGGCCAAAGTGGCTTAAGTCCGGATCGACGTTCAGCGACAACCCATGGTAACTCGACCCCCGGCTGATCTTAAGACCCAGTGCAGCAATTTTCTCACCCGACACGTACACACCCGGAGCCTTGGGATCCGCCAAGGCCTCAATACCGTGGGTCGCCAGAAAATCAATAATGGCGCACTCCAGTGCAGACACCAACTGTCGAACACCAACCTTCGCACGCCGAATATCGCAGAGCACATAGATCACAATCTGCCCTGGACCGTGGTAAGTCACCTGTCCCCCTCGATCGGTTTGAACCACTTCAATATCGCCCGGTGACAGGAGGTGCTCTTCTTTGCCCGCAATACCCTGCGTGAACACAGGCGGATGCTCTAACACCCACAATTCATCGGGGGTTTCACGCCCCCGCGCTTTTGTAAACGCCTTCATCGCCTCGATCGTCGGACGATAATCCACATTCCCTAAGTTCCGGACAAACACGGTTTAAATCACCATCGAGACGCGGCCTGAGGCAACCAGCTCCTTGTGCAAAGCCTCCAGCTGGTCCGTTCCTGTGGCCGTAATGGTGAACGTTATCGAGTCGAACGTGCCCGCACGACTGCTCTTGGTGACAATATCCTTGTCGATAAGCCCTGTTGTGTGTCGCTCAAAAATTGCTCGAATGGCGGTCGCGTAGTCAGGGGTTGAACGCCCCACCACTTTGATCGGATAACGACACGGAAACTCTATTGTTGGCGCTTCTTTATCCTGCATAAATCAGCCGACTAAATTCTGAAACCACAGTATTAATGCGTCGAATAAACGCTTAAAAAAGCCACCACTTGGGACATCCTCTAGGACTAGCAGTGGTGTTTCAAAGAGCACTTCAGCGCCCCGAACAATGCTCACTGTTCCAATTTCATCTCCCCGCGCAAGCGGTGCTTCGAGTTGCTCCAGCGCGACGACCTTTACCACGGCCTCAGTTCGCTCCCGGGGAACCGTCAACACGACCGACTCTAAAACACCCGCATGGACAAGCTCGCTGGCCCCTTTCCAAACCCTGGGTTCAATTAAGGTGACTTCTGCGGAGAGCGGGCGCAAATTCTGGAAGAAGCGAAAACCGTAGTTTAACAAACTGCTGTTTTCAGAGGCACGTGTTCGCTTGCTCGCACTGCCCAGTACGACCGATACAAGGCGCATACCCTCGCGTTGCGCTGAGGCGACGAGACCATATCCTGCCTCACTGGTATACCCAGTCTTCAGGCCATCGACCGATGAGTCAGAACGCAACAGACTGTTGCGGTTGTATTGCTTAATCCCGTTGTAGGTAAAGCTCTGTTCTTTGTAAATTTTGTAATGCTCAGGATGATTATTAATTAATGCGACTGAGAGTGTTGCAAGGTCGCGGGCAGTTGTTCTGTGCTCGGGGTGAGGCAATCCGTGAGGGTTTCGGTAGGCGGTATTATCCAGCCCAAGCTCGCCGGCCAGCTGATTCATGACATCGACAAAACTGGCCTCCGTCCCAGCGAGGTGCTCGGCCACAGCGACCGATGCATCGTTGCCCGAAGAAATAACGACACCGCGCTCTAGGTCCGAAAGACTGACGGGCTTCCCCGGTTCAATCCACATTAAGGACGAACCTTTAAAAGTGGGGTTTTGTGACCAAGCTGTTCGACTCACCGAAATAATATCATCCAGAGAGGCACGTCCCGAGTCGACCTCGTCTGCGAGCACATAACCGGTCATGATCTTGGTTAAGCTTGCCGGCGGCAGCGATAAATCGCCCTTATGATCTACCAAAACCTCTCCGGTACTCGCATCCACAAGGAAGTATGCATCTGCCGGCAATTTTGGCGGTGGTGGCACTGCGGCCATCGCGGACGACATACACAGCGCTAAGCCCCAAGCCAACAAAAATCGAACGTTACTCAACCGCATCATTTCCTTCATCCTACTGCCCCAATCCCAGCGCACTAGTGTACCAACTCAACGCCCGAGCCGCTCAAGGCAAACGCTGCCCCTTGGACAACCCATTTTGATCCAGCAGCGCCTGCACGTCATCCAGATCTTCGGCTTTCCCAACCGGGCCTAAGCGAACACGATAAACCTCATTCGCGCCCTCTTTGACGGTCGTCACCTCCACCAAGATATCGTTGCCGATCGCTTCACGTACATTGCGCGCAATCGTCTCCGCCGCCACCCTACTTTGATATGCACCCACCTGAAGTCGACGATAGCCCTTCCCATGATGGTCACGCCAATCGTCTCTTCCAACCATATCGATGTGCTCCAAACGAACCCTCGCCGTACCCTGCTGATCAAAACCCAAACGGACAGCCGCGCCATAGGAGAGATCAATGAGACGATCGTCGACAAACGGCCCTCGATCGTTGACGCGAACGATCATGGACGTCCCATTGTCTAAATTTGTCACGCGTAGGTAGGAGGGTAACGGGAGGGTTTTATGAGCAGCCGTCGCTTTATAGACATCGAACACCTCACCGTTGGACGTCGCACGGCCTTGGAACTTCATGCCATACCAGGATGCTATTCCCTCCTCTGTATAGCCCGTAGCACTCGCCATCACCGCATAGCGCTGACCAAAAACCTCATACGGGCTTTTATTGCCCACAGGCAAAATGGGATCTGCCGTTGGCACAGCGTCGAGCACTGCGGCCGCTGAAATAGGCGGCGGCTGATAATCTGAAATAACCGGGGGAGCGCCGCGGCAACTGACTAAAAAAACAAGTGCAAGCGCCGCATAACCGCCTTTCACAACATGCGTGTCCGCAGAGCCTCGCTTAACTGATGCACCGCCATCGCGTACATGGCACTGTGATTGTAACGAGTGATCACATAAAAGTTGTGAAGCCCCAACCAATATTCATCGCCCTGCTTTCCCTCAAACTTAATCGGGGTGACCAACGCTGTCGCAGTCACCTCTTGAACAGGAACAAGGCCTTGCTCGGTAAAGTGGGCAACACTCATCTTAGGCTTCAATCCGGCATCAAACAGCGAGGCATCGCCTGTGAAACGCGCCGCAGTGATAACGTCCTCGCCTGGCCGCCACCCATGAGCCACAAAATAATTCGCCACACTCATAATCGCATCGTGCGGATTGGTCCAAATATCGATCACGCCGTCACCTTCGAAGTCTTTCGCGTAAGCCTGATAACTCGATGGCATGAATTGGCCCAGACCCATAGCACCCGCATAAGATCCCTTGAGCTCACCCACAGGCAGCTCGGCTCGATAGGCAAGCTCCAAAAAAATCTCGAGTTCTTTGGTAAAGAACTTGGAACGGCGAGGGTAATCAAACGCGAGGGTTGATAGCGCATCAACCACACGATAACTCCCAGTAATGCGCCCGTAGTAAGTTTCAACGCCAATAATCGCGACAATGATATGAGCAGGCACGCCCGTTTCGGCTGAAACACGGTCGAGTGCAGACCGATTGGACTGCCAGAACGCCACCCCCTCTTGAGTTCGTCGGTCAGTTAAAAAAATATCTTGATAGGCTGACCACGGTTTACTCTTCTCAGCGGGACGCGCGATCGCCTTGAGAATACTCTCTTGTTTTGTCGCTTCAGCAAGCGCCGCATCGACCCAGGCGCGATCAACACCACGTGCCGATACGCGATCAGCAAGCGCCGCCGCGCTCGGATGACTGCTGTAATCTGCCACAGCGCTCATAGGCAAAACGCCCATTAACACCGCCAATAAAAATCCCATCTGTCGAATCACTTTACCCTCCGCTCCCAGTTTAAGCATTTATTCACTCACCATCAGGTTGCCGCCGTTATCGCATGCCCTGCGTTACCGAATGCTCGGTTGAAATGGCCATTAACATGCCAAACGCAATCATCATAGACACCATGGCCGTTCCGCCCCAACTCACCATAGGCAGGGGAACACCCACCACCGGTAACAGCCCTGAAACCATACCAAGATTAACGATGAGCCCAAAAAAGAACGTCGCAATTAAGGCGCCTGCAAGGAGTCGCGCAAAACTAGACTGTGCCCGCCACGAAATAATGAGCCCGCGCACCAAAATAAGGGCGTAAAGTAAAAAGAGTAGCGCCACACCGCGAAACCCGAACTCCTCGGCCAGTACCGCGATAATGAAGTCGGTGTGCCCCTCAGGCAGAAAATCCAACTGCGCTTGACTCCCTTGCGTCCAACCTAGCCCTTCCCATCCTCCAGAACCAATCGCCGTTTTAGATTGAATAATATTCCATCCGGCACCCAGTCGATCGGACTCCGGGTTAAACAGGGTCAGCACGCGCTGCTTTTGATAATCCTTCAAGACGAACAGCCACGCGGGCCAAATCGACAGGCCTGTCAAAAACAACATCGACAAAATATAGCGCCACTGAATGCCTGCCATGAAAATCACCGACAACCCGCTGATGGCAACCAGTAAGGAGGTCCCCAAATCGGGCTGTCCAAGAATTAAGAGCGAGGGCAGCGCAACCATCAAAAATGCAATCAGTAGTTCACGTCGCGCAGGGGCTAACGCTTTTTTTGATAACCACCAGGCCACCGCCAGCGGCATGGCCACTTTCATCACCTCTGACGGCTGAAATCGAATAAATCCAAGATCCAACCATCGTTGAGCGCCTTTCGCACCGACACCAAAGAACGCGACACCAATTAACAGCACCACCGTGATCGAAAAAATATAAGGTGATACCCCTTTTAACGTGGCCACCTTCAACTGCGCAGTCACCAAGAGGACAAAAAAAGCCACGCCCAGATTACGAATTTGCGTCATCAACATTGTGTCGGATTGACCACTTGCGCTGTAGAGCACAAACAAGCCGCTCACACTGAGTGCAATCAGTGGAAGCATGAGCCAGGGGTCAATGTGAAGCGCGTGCAAAATGCGCGTACGCGATCCAAGCTCGCGAGACGATACGTGCGCGTTACGGGAAAAATCATTGCTCATTTTGTTTCATCCAGTAATCGAGCATTGCTCGCGCCACGGGATAGGCGGTGCTGCCACCCCCTGTATTTTCGGTTAAAACCGCAAGTACAATCTCAGGATTCTCTGCCGGCGCAAAACCCACAAACCAACCATGCTCGCGCTGGTATTCTGACAAAAGATCTTCGTCATAAGTGGCGTCTTGAGCAATACCGACCACTTGCGCGGTGCCCGTCTTTCCAGCAACGCTGTAGGTGATTCCCGTGCGCATTCCAGCAGCCGTTCCGCGAGGTGAAAATACGGTATCGACCATGCCCGCAACGACCTCGTTCCAGTAGTCTGCTGGCGCAGTAACATCAAGCAACGGCTCGAGCGGTAGTGCAGCCCCTGCAACCGATGCAACTAACTTGGGTTTATAGGCAGTACCGCGAGTTGCCAAGGCGCTGGTCGCCACCGCCAATTGCAAAGGCGTTGCCAGCATGTAGCCCTGACCGATACCGACAATCAACGTTTCACCGCCGTACCAATTACTACCGATCACGCGCTTTTTCCACTCGGAGCTCGGCAATATGCCGCGCTTTTCGCTGGGTAGGTCGACACCCGTTAAACTGCCTATCCCAAACTCATCGAGCGATTCGGCAAGGGCGTCAATGCCCAGCCGATGCGCGAGATCGTAGAAATAAACATCACAGGACTGCGCGATGGACTCCCTTAAATTCATGTCGTCCGCATGCCCCGTACCGCGCAAGCGGAGGATCCAATCGCGGTATCTGCGAGGGTCTCCCGGAAGCGAGTACCACCCCGGGTCGGCGATGCGCGTATCAATACTAATCACATTTCGGTTTAAGCCTTGAAGGCCCAGCATCGGTTTAATGGTGGATGCCGGCGGATATTGACCCTGAATCACTCGATTGAGCAATGGTGAGTCACGCGAATCTCTTAACACCGCGTAATCATCAAAACTGATTCCGTTGACGAACTTATTAGGGTCGTATCGCGGGTTTGAAAAGGCCGCCAAAATACCGCCATTGCTGGGGTCGATCGCCACCACCGCACCGCGCATGTCACCCATTGCTTGAGCCACGGTTCTCTGCAACCCAAGATCGAGGTGCAAGGAGAGCTCAGACCCAGCAATCGGCTCAATCCGATCAATGACGTCCAGTTCCACGCCACGCGCATTAGTTTCTACTCGACTAACACCCAACCCACCTTTGAGTACGTCTTCGTAATAGGCCTCAAGCCCCACTTTTCCGATGTGGGTAATCCCACGATATTCGTCTTTTTTTGTGTCATCTACGTCGTCTATGCCAATACGGCCCACGTAGCCCAGCGCATGACCCACGAGATCACCCTCGGGGTAAAACCGGGTCAATTCTGATGCCACAGACACGCCGGATAAGCGGTGTTTGTTCACTGCAATAAGGGCCCGATCTTCATCCGAGAGCCTGTACTTAATGGGGACGGGGCTCATGGCTCGACGACGCTTTCGCGCATCTGAAAAAAGCGCAACGTCTTGGTCAGACAGGCCCAGGAGATCGCGCAAAGTCGTCAGTGTTTGTGCTAAATCATCAGCGCGCTCAGGTGTAATTGCGAGCGTAAACGAGGGTTGGTTAATCGCAAGAAGACTTCCATTCCGATCGACAATAACACCGCGTGTTGGCGCAACGGTTCGAACGGCAATACGATTTCGATCTGACTGGGCGCGATATTGATCATTTTGGAGGACCTGCAGAACGAAGTAGCGGTACAACAGTCCAGCCATGATCACCAGCATCATCAGCGCCAACACGACAATTCGCCCGTGAATGATGCGGGTTTCGCGTGCCCAATCCTGCATCTGATTTAGCTGACGTACCATTAAGATTCAATCCTGCGACCCGACATCACTTTGCCACACGCATTCTTTTTACGCTCGATGATAAGGGTGTCCCGCATTAATAGAACACGCTCGATAAAGCTGCTCTGCAAGAATCACCCGTACTAGCGGATGTGGCAAGGTAATGCGTCCCAGGGACCATCGCGCGCTAGCCCGCGCCTTGAGTGTCGGATGCAGCCCGTCAGGGCCTCCGATAATGAAGGCAACCTTTGCCCCTTCGGCCTGCCAGGAGGACAGGGCGTCAGCAATATTTTCAGTGGACACCGTCTTCCCGTCGATGTCTAACGCCACAATAAGATCTTGAGGCTTTAACCGCCGCTCAATCGCTGTGGCTTCATCCAGCATACGAAGCTCTGCAGTATCGCGCGTGCGTTTCGATGCGGGTAGCTCCACCCATTCAACCGATAACTCTCGTGGCATGCGCTTGAGATACTCATCAGAGCCCTCGGTCACCCAGCCGGGCATACGGGTACCGATGGCAATGACACGCACGGGTCAGTTCCAGACCTCGGAGGTGTAGTCTTGCGGTGCAGTCAGTTCGGGCTCGCCCGACCAGAGTCGCTCCAAATCATAAAAACTGCGTGCAGCAGGCTGCATGACGTGAACGACCACGTCACCCAAATCCACTAACACCCAGTCAGCATCGCGCTCGCCTTCGACACCGATGGGAGGACAACCGGCCTCTTTCGCCTTGACCACCACGTTATCGGCCAGTGACTTTACATGGCGAGAGGAGTTGCCACTGGCGACGACGAGGAAGTCCGTCACGGAGCTTAAGTCGCGTACATCCACTATTTTGGTGTCAACGGCTTTGAGATCATCGAGCGCATCGACCACGAGGTCGGTGATGGTAGAGTCTATCGGGGTCAAGGATTCGCCTCAGCTTGGCTTGGAACAGCGTAAAGATTGTGGTGGGTAATATACTCTAAAACGGCGTCCGGAATCACCTCTGACACGGGACTGCCTAACTCAATAGCCGCCCTAATTGCTGTCGATGAAACATTAACAAGCGGGCATTCCACACGCGACACCCCCCCACACGAAGACTGATGCAACGCTTCCAGCGACATTTCGTGGTGATTCCACCATTCTTTCACTGTGGCGGGGACCGCTGGGAAAACACCGGGGCGACTGACCACAACAACATGCGCATAGTGGAGGATCTCTTGCCAACGCGACCAACGCGTCAACGAGGGGAGCAAATCGTCCCCCATTATGAAATACAGTGAGGCCTGCAAACCCAGCGCCTCGCGCAACTCTGTAAGACTGTCAAAAGTATAAGACGGCCCTTTTCGACTGAGCTCCCTCAAATCGAGGTCGAGCTCCGGGTGAGACGCGACTGCCAGCTCTAACATTGCCGCACGATGTTCAGCGCTGACCGAGTGCACGCCTTTAAGCGGGGACTGCGCAGCAGGCATGAGCGCCATACGATCGAGTTTAAGTGTTGCCTTAACATCGCGGGCAACACTCAAATGACCGCAATGGACGGGGTTGAAACTCCCCCCCATGACGCCTATGCGATGATTAACGCCGTGTTTGCCCATTACCCAGAACCACGTATTTCTGGCTTGTCAGGCCCTCGAGACCGACAGGGCCACGCGCGTGAATTTTGTCCGTAGAAATGCCAATTTCCGCACCCAATCCGTACTCAAAACCGTCGGCAAATCGGGTTGATGTATTGACCATTACTGAGCTGGAATCGACCGCGCGGAGGAAGCGCATGGCACTCGCGTGACAAGCGGTGACGATGCCATCCGTGTGTCCGGAACCGAACGTCGAAATATGCTGAACCGCGTGCTCGAAATCATCGACGACCTTAATCGCCAAAATTGGCGCCAAATACTCCGTCACCCAGTCCTCTTCAGAAGCCGGATTACACGCGTGAGACAATATTGCGCACGTTTTTTCGCAACCGCGCAATTCAACACCCTGCGCCACCAATGGCGCTGCAATACTGGGCAGCATTGACGCAACCTCAGCGTCGACTAACAGCGTCTCCATGGTATTGCACGTACCGTAACGGTGGGTCTTCGAATTTACAGTGAGCTCAATCGCCATCGACACATCGGCCTTGGAGTGGATATAGAGGTGACAAATACCATCCAGATGTTTGAGCACAGGTACCGTGGCCTCGGCAGCGACTCGTTCAATGAGCCCCTTACCTCCACGCGGCACGACCATATCAACCAAACCGCTCAAGCCTACTAACGTCGAGACAGCCGCTCTGTCGGTGGTATCAATAACTTGAACCAGCTCCTCCGGCAAACCAGCCTCTGCAAGCCCCGCTTTAATGCAGGTCGCAAGCACAAGATTAGAACGAATCGCCTCAGATCCGCCGCGCAGCAGTACCGCGTTACCCGACTTTAAACACAAGCTTGCCGCATCGATCGTCACATTGGGTCGCGACTCATAAATAATTCCGATGAGCCCCAACGGCACCCGCATTTTCCCGACTTGAATTCCTGACTCCATGGCCCTTAAGTCCTCGACACCACCAATCGGATCAGAAAGCGCCTGAACAATGGACAACGATGTCAGCATTGCTTCGATGCGCGCCTCTGTCAGTTCCAGTCGATCAATTAAGGCGAGGTCCAGACCCTTCTTCTTCGCGTTCAGAAGATCTTCGGTGTTTGCCGCAAGCAGCTCGGTCTTGCGCACTTTAACCTGATGGGCGATGGCCTGAAGGGCGGCATTGCGAGTTGATACCGGCGAGTTGGCTAAGGAAGCAGACGCGTGTTTTGCAGATGTAGCAAGCTCGGTAACGTGCTGATGAATGGACACCCTGATAACTCCCTAGTGATTGCCCGCCATTATACGGCATGATGCAAATTGTTTGTTGACAATAGTTCTCATTAACATTACGTTTCTCATATGTATGTATGTATCTGTAAAGGCGTAACCGACAGAGCGATCCGAGAACAGGTTGCGGCCGGTGCTCGCTCGCTTGCCGAAGTCAGTCGCGTCACAGGCTGTTCCACACAATGTGGTAAGTGCTCATGCTTCGCAGAATCGCTTGTCAGCGAGGCCGTCCACAGAGGCGTGCACATGCAGGCGGCTCGCCAGTCCTAAATGCGACTGCGGTTGCGAATCGTTCACATTATCTTTTCCTTATAAAACAACAAGTTACACTTTTTTAAATGCCGATATTTCGGTATAGTCCCGCTTGAAATTTAACTACAGCGGAGACGGCCCAATGAAAGGCAACCCAGACGTTATTCGATACCTCAACAAAATTCTCTACAACGAGCTCGTGGCGATTAACCAGTATTTTCTGCACGCTAAAATGTACAAGGATATGGGCCTCACGGAACTCGCAGAACATGAGTACCACGAGTCTATTGACGAAATGAAACACGCTGACGAACTCGTCGAGCGGATTTTATTTCTCGAGGGCATCCCTAACCTTCAAGATCTTGGCAAGCTGCGGATCGGCGAAACCCCGAGAGAGATGCTGGAATGCGACCTTCAGCTGGAACACGTGGCCCATGACGATTTAAAGGCGACTGTAAAGTGCTGTGAAGAAGTCGGAGACTATGTCTCACGTGATCTCGCCAAGCGAATTCTCGACGCCGAAGAAGAGCACATCGACTGGCTAGAGACACAGCTGTCCCTGATGGATCGGGTCGGCGAACAGAACTACTTGCAAACAGCCATGAAAACCGTGAAACCCTCAGACAGCTGAGTATAGGGGGGCTTCGAGGTTATGACTCGGAGCCACCCTCCCCAACAACGATCTCGCTCAACTCGCCACTATCACCCAGGTCGCAGACGATATCGCATCCCCCAATCAACTCGCCATCGACCCAGAGCTGAGGGAACGTCGGCCAGTTGCCGTACGCGGGAAGATTGGCTCTTATTTCAGGATTGCTCAGAATATCGACGTAGGCAAATTTCTGCCCGCAGGCCATAAGCGCCTGCACAGTGCGCGCCGAAAATCCGCATTGCGGCTGATTTGGGGAGCCTTTCATATAAAGGATTACACGATTGCCCTCGATCTGATCCTTAATGGTCTCCATAATGTCCATTGCTAATCTCCACGCTGTGTATTTCTGATAGTAAATGAATCAAGCAAGAGAGTTTACCAGAAAGCGGCTCGCCGTTAGTCTTTCATCGTCGAATTAAAAGGTTTCTCTCATGTCAGCGATCATGCCGACCTACGGTCGATTACCCGTTTCCTTTGCCTCTGGCGATGGTGCGTACTTATTCGACCAAAAAGGCCTGCAGTATATTGACGCGCTCTCAGGGATTGCGGTGACGAATATAGGGCACTCTCACCCCAACGTAACGCGTGCCGTTCAAGAACAAGCCGAAACCCTCATTCACACATCTAACCTTTACGGCATTGCTCAACAGGAGCGTCTGGCGGCAGAGCTAACGCAGCTCACAGGCATGGAAAACGTCTTCTTTTGTAATTCGGGTGCCGAAGCCAATGAGACGGCGATTAAAGTTGCGCGTCGACACGGCCGTAATAAGGGCATAGAAACACCCCAGATCATTGTTCTTGAGGGTGCTTTTCACGGCAGAACGATGGGCGCACTCTCCGCGACCGGCAATGCCGCGATACAAGAGTCATTCAAGCCGCTTCTGCCCGGATTCATTCGAATTGCGCGCAACGATATCGATGCTTTGGAATTGCTTGCCAAAAACCGCGACGACATTGTTGCCATTCACGTCGAGCCGATACAGGGCGAGAGCGGTATATGGCCTCTAAGCCCATCGTTCTTAACCCGAGCCCGCGAACTCTGCGATGCTAAAGACTGGCTACTGAGCTTCGATGAAGTGCAATCGGGCAACGGACGCTGCGGTGAGCTCTATGTCTTTCAGCGCCTTGGGATAACGCCTGATATTTTAGCCACCGCCAAAGGGTTGGGTAACGGCCTGCCAATTGGCGCGTGTATGACCCGAGATCGAGCGAGAGAGTTATTGATCGCTGGCGACCACGGCACCACGTACGGCGGCAATCCCATCTGTTGTGCGGCGGCCAGTGCCGTCATCAACACACTCAGTAGTGAGCAACTTTGGAATCGTGCCGATAAAATTCGCGATGCCATTTTTGAGGGCTTGGATGCCGAGCTCTCAGATCCGGCGCTTGTGCGTGACCGCCGAGGCATCGGATTGATGATCGGTATTGAACCCACAGTAGCGACCACAAATCTCGTCAAAATGGCGCTGGACCGTCGAGTCTTAGTCAACGTCGCGGGTGGGAACACCATAAGACTGCTGCCACCACTCGTGATGAACCTCGATGACGCGCGCATGGTCGGCGCAACGATTGCGGATATTTTGAATGCGCTTAAAGACGATAAAGGACAGGCCTAATGAATACTCCTCGCCACTTTCTGACGCTCAATGACCTCTCTAGAGACGAACTGCTCGCGATTCTCGCTCGCGCATCAACGCTCAAAACACTCAAGCGTAGCGGCACGGCACACGCAACACTCCCAGGCAAGGTTATGGCCATGATATTTGCGAAGGCCTCAACGCGCACACGAGTCTCCTTTGAAGCAGGGATGAGTCAGCTCGGAGGAAGCGCCATGTTCCTGTCGTCGAGCGAGACGCAAATGGGTCGCGGAGAGCCTATAAGCGATACTGCAAGAGTCATATCGTCTATGGTCGACATCGTCATGATTCGGACTTATCAGCACGCCGACGTCCAAGCATTTTCCGCCAACTCGCAGGTGCCTGTTATCAATGCACTAACTGATGACTTTCATCCCTGCCAATTGCTTGCAGACATGCAGACTTGGCTCGAGCACCGCGGCGACATGCGCGGCAAAACCGTGTGCTGGCTTGGCGATGGAAATAATATGTGTCAGTCCTACATTAACGCGGCAAAGATACTGGACTTCAAACTGACCGTGTCCTGCCCTCCCGGCTTTGAGCCCTCCGCCGAGGTCTTGCGCCAAGCGAGTGACCACGTTTCGATCGAGTCAGATCCTGAGCGCGCGGTTGCTGGCGCACACCTTTTAGTAACTGACGTATGGGCGTCTATGGGGCAGGAGTCAGAGGCAGATGCACGAATCAAAGCACTCGAGGCCTATCAACTGAACCGCCCGCTGTTAGGTCTCGCCAACCCAGAGGCGCTTTACCTGCACTGCCTACCCGCGCATCGCGGTGAAGAAATCACTGCTGATCTTATGGATGATCCGATGTCCGTGATCTGGGATGAAGCCGAAAATCGTTTGCATGCACAAAAAGCCCTCATCGAGTTCTTGTTACGCAAATAACACGAGAAACCCAGACCGACTCAACACGGTGGATTTACTGCACTGATGTGACACTCGCAGCTCATCACTGTGGGTTATTTGCTAACCGTGTTTTGCACCTTCCCTTGTTAGTAAGCGCTAACTTCTAAAATCACCACATCTTATCCACAAGAAATCCGCCGGGTTTTAGACTTGCATTCGGACCCAGACCGCCCTATCTTGGGTCCAGAACACTAAGCAACCCCAACATGTGGTAAGAAGTACGATAATAGACACCACACGGCAGGCCGGTTGCGAGCCCGCGAAAAAAACAGTTTGAGGTGACCATAAAATGCAGACAGGCAGTGAATCGGTGAGCAGTACAGCGCCCGCGACCCCCCCTATTACAGGCACGCCCAGCCAAACGCGACTGGCAGCAACAGCGCCGGGGCAAATGCGTGTCATTAAACGTAATGGCACCGTTGTGTCCTTCGAGGACAGCAAAATATCGGTCGCAATCACAAAAGCCTTTCTCGCAGTTGAAGGCGGTACCGCGGCAGCAAGTACTCGAATTCATGAGACCGTTGCAAAGCTCACCGCACAGGTAGTGGGTACCTTTAAGCGTCGCATGCCCTCGGGCGGAACGATTCACATTGAAGACATCCAAGATCAAGTCGAGCTCGCACTCATGCGTGCGGGGGAACATTTAACTGCACGCGACTACGTGATTTACCGAGAGTCGAGACGACAAGCACGCGTAGAGAAAGAGGCGCTGTCACCCGAGTCTCAGGCCGCGGCTGGCGCCATTAATGTTGTTGGGGCTGACGGAAACGCGAAACCACTTGATATCGAGCGTATCCGAACCATTGTGGCAGAAGCCTGCATGGACCTCAGTGACGTCAGCGAGGCGGCCATCATCGATGAAGCCCTCAAAAATCTCTACGACGGCGTGACAGAGCACGAGCTGAGCACCTCGTTGGTGATCACAGCGCGCACCATGATCGAGCAGGAGCCAAATTACTCGAGTGCAGCGGCGCGATTACTGCTCGACAATCTTCGGGCAGAAGGCTTGAGCTTCTTAAACGTCGCGGACTCTGCAACACAGAGCGACATGGAAACGTATTACCCACAGGCACTGAAGTCATTCATTAGTCGGGGCATTGAGCTCGAATTACTGGCGCCCAATTTAGCCGAATACGATCTCGACCGGCTGGGCGATGCGATACTGCCTGAAAGAGACCTTCAATTTAGCTATCTAGGCCTCCAAACGCTGTACGACCGTTATTTCATTCACAGTAACGACGTTCGCTTTGAGTTACCCCAACTGTTCTTCATGCGCGTTGCAATGGGTCTAGCCACTCGAGAAGATGATAAAAACGCGCGCGCAATTGAGTTTTATAAGCTGCTGTCATCGTTCGACTACATGAGTTCGACGCCGACACTGTTTAACTCCGGCACGTTGCGGCCACAGCTGAGCTCTTGCTATCTCACAACGGTGCCTGACGACCTTTACGGTATTTATGGTGCGATTCAAGACAATGCGATGCTGTCAAAGTTTGCGGGCGGCTTGGGGAATGACTGGACACCGGTTCGCGCGCTGGGCGCCTACATTAAAGGCACCAATGGTAAGAGCCAAGGGATCGTTCCATTCTTAAAGGTGGTGAACGACACGGCGGTTGCCGTGAACCAGGGCGGCAAACGCAAAGGGGCAGTCTGCGCCTATCTTGAAACATGGCACATGGACATCGAAGAGTTCGTCGAGTTGCGCAAGAATACCGGTGATGATCGCCGCCGCACGCATGATATGAATACTGCGAACTGGGTACCCGATCTATTTATGAAGCGCGTCTTCGAAGACGGTGACTGGACGTTGTTCTCGCCTAATGACGTGCCCGATCTACATGATCTTTACGGCACCGCGTTCGAAGAGCGTTACAACCACTACGAAGCGCAAGCGCGAAGTGGGGAGCTCAAATTTCACAAAACGCTCAAAGCGCAAGCGCTGTGGCGAAAAATGCTCGGCATGATCTTTGAGACAGGTCACCCATGGATCACGTTCAAGGATCCCTGCAATATTCGATCACCCCAGCAGCATTGCGGTGTCGTGCACTCCTCAAATCTGTGTACGGAGATTACCCTCAACACCAGTAAAGACGAGATTGCGGTGTGTAATTTGGGCAGTGTTAACCTCCCACAGCACATCGAGAATGGCACTCTTAATATTGAGAAGCTGCGCAAAACAGTCACTACCGCAATTCGCATGCTCGACAACGTCATCGACATTAATTATTACTCGGTGGAAACATCCGAAAACTCCAATATGAAACACCGTCCGATCGGATTGGGCTTAATGGGCTTCCAAGACGCGCTCTACAAAGTCGATGTATCCTACGCTTCGGATCAGGCCGTTGAATTCGCCGACCAGACAATGGAGGCGATCAGCTACTTTGCGATCAGCGCGTCGACAAGCCTCGCAGCGGAGCGTGGTACCTACGCGAGTTACGAAGGCTCACTCTGGAGTCAGGGCGTTTTCCCAATTGACTCACTCGCGATGCTCGTCGAGCAGCGAGGCGCCGACTACATCTCGGTTAACCAAGACAGCACGATGGATTGGGATGCATTGAGAGAGACGGTGAGTCAGCAAGGCATGCGCAACTCCAATGTAATGGCCATCGCGCCCACCGCAACCATTGCGAACATTACCGGCGTGTCGCAATCGATAGAGCCGACTTATCAGAATCTATACGTCAAGTCGAATCTCTCGGGCGAATTCACTGTCGTGAACCCTTACCTCGTGCGCGACCTTAAGGAGCACGGACTGTGGGATCAGGTCATGGTTAATGACCTGAAATACTACGACGGCAGTGTCCAAGCAATCGACCGCATTCCAGCGGACTTGAAGGCCAAGTATTCAACGGCGTTTGAGATCGAACCACGCTGGTTGGTGGACAGTGCGAGTCGGCGTCAGAAGTGGATCGATCAAGCACAGTCGCTCAACTTGTACATCAATAATGCCAGTGGAAAGAAGTTAGACGTAACCTATCGTATGGCTTGGTTCAGTGGCTTGAAAACAACATACTATTTGCGCTCTTTAGCGGCGACAGGCACCGAAAAATCCACGGTGAACACGGGGCAACTTAATGCCGTGTCGCAGCAATCAGAAGCACCTATTCAACCCGCACCGGTACCACAGGCTTGCTCGCTTGACGATCCAGACTGTGAAGCGTGCCAATAACCAAATAAGTTAGAGGAGTTAACAATGCTTAATTGGGACGATTACGACGTAGCAGAAGGCGAATCACAGGCCGCTACACAACAGCAGACACCGGTTCAACCGGAGGTCGTTAATAAGGCGCTAGAGGCCCTGGCCGAGGCGCCTGCCACTGCTGACGTTACTGCGACAAGCCAGTTGCAGGCGGCTGCAGCGGCCGTTGCTAATATTGATACAACACAAGGCTTGGCCGAGCTGGAGATGAGCGGATCGCGTATTTCAGTTGATGAAAAGGCCATGATCAACTGCCGTGCAGATCTCAACCAACTCGTGCCGTTCAAGTACGACTGGGCATGGCAAAAATACCTTGATGGCTGCGCCAATCACTGGATGCCGCAAGAAATCAACATGACGGCAGACGTTGCGACGTGGAAAAGTGAAGACGGTCTGACGGAAGATGAGCGTCGAATTGTGATGCGTTCTTTGGGGTATTTTTCAACTGCCGACTCGCTCGTCGCTAACAACTTGGTGTTGGGCATCTATCGATTGATCACTAACCCTGAGTGCCGCCAGTATCTGCTGCGCCAGGCGTTCGAAGAAGCGATTCACACGCACGCCTACCAGTACTGCATCGAGTCGCTTGGAATGGACGAGGGCGAAGTCTTCAATATGTATCGAGAAGTGCCCTCGGTTGCCAAAAAAGCGTCTTGGTCACTCGACAAAACGAAGGTGCTCTCAGATCCCAATTTCAACACCGGCACGGTCGAGGATGATCAGCAGTTACTGCGTAATTTAATCGGTTTCTATGGCGTCACCGAAGGCATCTTCTTCTACTGCGGCTTTACTCAAATCCTATCAATGGGTCGCCGTAACAAGATGACCGGGGTTGCAGAGCAGTTCCAGTACATTTTGCGAGACGAGTCAATGCACCTGAACTTTGGCATCGACGTCATCAACCAGATCAAACTCGAGAATCCGCACTTGTGGACCGAAGCATTCCAACAGGAAGTGATTCAAATGATTCTTGAGGGAACAGCGCTCGAAATTGAATACGCTCGCGACACCATGCCGCGCGGTGTTCTAGGAATGAATGCGAGCATGATGGAAGAGTACTTGCAGTTCATCTCAAATCGTCGTTTGACTCAACTCGGGTTGCCAGAGCAATTCCCAGGCGCGCAAAACCCGTTCCCGTGGATGTCTGAGATCATGGACCTTCGTAAAGAGAAGAACTTCTTCGAAACTCGCGTTATTGAGTATCAAACGGGTGGCGCACTGAGCTGGGACTAAAGCTCAAATGCATTCCACTAAAAGCCCCGCTAGAAGCGGGGCTTTTTTTTGCCCGCTGTTAACGACAAAATCTGCCTCGTTATGCCTCTAAACCAAAACACATCAGACAGTGAGTGTTTAACGTTCAATGTCAAACTGGTATCGCGGTAAGGTATCGAGAATGGCACGACCGTAGCGCTTCGTCACGATACGCCGGTCCAGCAAAGTAATGATCCCAGAGTCGGTCTCAGTCCGCAGTAGTCGCCCACAAGCCTGAAGAAGCCTGAGCGCCGCACTGGGGACCGTCAGCACCATAAAGGGGTTTCGACCCGCCGACTCCAGTAACTCTGCATGCGCTGCATCAATCGGATCGTCGGGCGCTGAAAACGGCAATTTAGCAATAATAACGTGCCCACAATAATCACCCGGCAAATCCACGCCTTCGGCGAAACTGGCAAGTCCAAAAATAGTGGATGACTTCCCAGAGTCGATACGGTGGCGGTGTGCGTCGAGGATCTCAGCCTTACTCATGACACCTTGAATCAATAACTCAGACTCAAAGCGGGGAGCCAACTCATCCACAACCTCTTGCAACTGTCGCTTAGAGCTGAACAGCACCAAAGTCCCTTGGCTGCTCGCCAGCAGAGCCGGTAGCAGCGCTACCAGCTCTGCAGTATGCGCTGCTGGAGCACTCGGGTCGCTGGTCATCGAGGGCACTACAAAGCGCCCTAAAGAGGCGTCAAATGGACTCTCGACACGCGCAAGTTTTGTGTCCGCTGGTAATCCCGACTGCTGCATTAAGTGATCAAATGATCCCAGGGCCGTCAACGTCGCCGATGTCAAAACTGCTCCTGCGACCCGATCCCAAACATGCTCCGAAAGAATGTCACGCGCGTAGATGGGGCTGGCGTAACACTCAATTGTGCTCTCGTCGCCATAATGCCGCATCCAACGAGCCCACGGCGTGCCGACCTCGTCGGCAGAACTTGCGTAACTTTCCCAGAGCGCAAGCTGTCCCTCAGCCCGTGACATGACGACTTGCAGATCATTAAGGTTGCCCTCCCAAGCCTCTCGCTGCTCCGCATCACCCTCTTCGACCAACGCCTCAACGAGTCCCACCAACGGTGACAGTCGCTGGATATGCAGCTTCCATAAGTCACGCAGCGCGGCAGAGGCGTCACGCAACTCAGGATCGACAACACCAAAGGGGAATCGCAAGTCAGCCCTGTCATCAACACGGTTTGACAGCGCGCCCCAGCACAAGGAATACGTATCGCGTGTCACCTGAAGCAAGTCTGTCACACTGGCACTTAACGCTAACAGTGCCTCTGGTCGCACCTCGTACTCAAGCAGTAACTCGCGCTTGCTGTCGATCCACTGTTGAGTTTCCGCAAGATTATTGAGCGTGCGTCCGCTGCGGGAAAAACACGCAAAGTGTTGTAAGCACTTCTCTGCCAGCTGATGGCCTTCATCAAAAATGTAAAAGCTGTCCTCGGGATTAGAGAGAATTCGACCTCCACCGAGTCTGAAGTCCGATAAAACTAAATCGTGGTTAGTGACGATAACATCGACTTCCTCAAGCCCCTCTCGCGCTCTGTAAAAACTGCACCCCGAGATGTGAGGACATCGACGACCTAAGCACTGCGAGTGATCAGTCGTGACGGAGCGAATCACGCCAGCATCTAACGCTTCGGGCCAAGAATCCAAGTCGCCGTCCCAACGATCCTCACTGACAGCACTCAACATGGCGTCGAAGGCGCGCTGCGTGTCTTCACCCTCAGGGAGATCAACCTCATCCGGGTACATCGACAGCATGGGTGATTCCGCAAAACCCTGAATCAATTGATCAAGCTTGTATAAACACAGATAGCGACTGCGTCCCTTAGCCAGCTGATAGCTGAAATTAAGCCCGCTGTGACGTTTAATCTCAGGGAGATCTTTGAAGATCAGCTGCTCTTGTAACGCGACAGTCGCGGTTGCAATGATTAGTGTTTTGGACCGTGCCTTTGCGACCGGAAGGGCGGCGATGGTGTAAGCAATTGTCTTACCAGTTCCCGTGCCGGCCTCAATCGCCAGAAACGAAGATGCCTCGGTATCCCCAAATGCATTTGCCACCTCTGCAATCATCTGACGCTGGCCCCAGCGCGGCTTTAGATCTTTTGCCTCAGTGAGTGCAAAAAATGCCGCTCTAACTTCTTCACGGAGCGCGTCGGTTAACAAGCGTTATCAGTCCTTTTCATGACGGGCAACCCAGTTCAAAACAGGGCGCGCATACATCGAAAACGCGGCATGTCTCTCAGCCTCAGACAGCAGATCAAATCGCGACATGAATTGCTCGCGCGAGACAGTGGCAATAGCATCAGACCTTAGCGTTGCCGGCACCGGGTGACCCAGCGCTTCGACGGCCCATAGATTAGTTTGGAATACTCGATAGTGGTCGATCATGTGTGCATCGATCAGCTCAACTGCTGTCGCCACAGACAAAGTCTCCTGATTTAGTGGCTCGCCAAAGCGTAAATGAACACACCCTTTTTGACCCTGAATACCCTGAGCAATACTCGACAGATCTTCAAAAGGCTTTTTCGTATACCCTTCACCAAAGGAGAGCTCCTGCGCCTTGAGCACGTCACAAGGATCGAGCTCATAGGCAATGGTGATCGGCACAATATTGAGCTTTCCCAGAATCTGATCCGCCGTCTCGATGCGTTTATCGCGAGACAAGCTCACCATTTTTAGTACCGCCGCTTCGGTGCAATCATCACCGTCCTTCGCTCGTCCCTCTCGCTGAGCGATCCAGATAGGGCCGCGATTTTCAGAGATAGATTCCCGAATAAATCCCGCTAACTGCTTTGATGCCGCAAGTTGCTGCTTAGGCCCACTGAGGCTTCGCTTGACGATGAAGCTCTTATTAATTCGCATCAAGTCAGACACCCACGGCTTCTGGAGCAAATTGTCACCAATGGCAACTTGTGCGGTGCGGTGGCCATGTGTCACCAAAACGATATTGGCGTATGCCGAATCCATGGCAATGTCTCGGTGATTACTGACAAATAAATAAGACTGAGTGGCATCCAGTTTTTCAATCCCAGCGCTACTGAACACGGATGTCGCGGCAACCACCCGATCCAGTCGGGGCTTAACCAGCGCCTGAAATGCGTCTACCGTAGAAACATCGGACAACTGCTTTCGTAAAGCTCGGCGCGCATAAAAGCGCGACACAACAGGGAACCACGTCGCTATTTTATTACCGTGTAGGGCGACCAAGGTGTCGATGAATTCATCATCAGCCAAAAGCGCATTTACAACGTCACGAACTTCCACGTCTCGGTAGGGCCGTATATCGCTGTAAAGGTCGCTCATTATTCAACACACCCTTGTTTTCGGGTCAGACACTCATTAACCACTAAGAATACGATTTTTAGCTCATAAATGCTTGGCTACAGCTCGTAATCTGTTAGGATCGCGACCCGTCGTGCACCCTACCTGCGGAGATGAAGAGATGGAAGCGTACAACGCTTATTTGATGTTTTTAGGAGTGTCCTGCTTGCTCGTCAGCTGGGCCTTGTTACTGATCACTGCGTGGAAAGAAGATTACGCATGGGGCATGTTCTCTTTACTCCTCCCGCCGATCGGTTATGGCTATGCTTTTTTCCGTCTGAATGAGGCGAAAGAAACGCTCATACTCGCGGGACTGGGCTGGCTTTTAATTATTCTTGGGCTGTAACTTAGACATTATTACCGTATGGGCTTAGAGCGGTTGACATAGGCACTGACCTCAACCACTATTTGCGCCCTTTGAATTCCGGAGAGATTTCGTGGCGAACTCACCACAGGCTCGTAAGCGAGCAAAACAGAACGACAAAAGACGTGCACACAACGCAAGCCTTCGATCGCTCGTTCGCACCAAGATGAAGCAAGTACTGGCAGCAATTGGTACCGGTGAACATGGCTCTGCTCAAGACGCCTACAATCAAGCCGTTCCCGTTATTGACCGCATGGCCAACAAGGGCATCATCAACAAGAACAAAGCAGCTCGACACAAGAGCCGCTTGAACGCCAAAGTTAAGGCACTCGCCGCTGCCTAAAACGTCGAGCCGCTATACAGCGGCTTGATTGTGAATATTCTATGCGAGTTTCAGGTCGCTCAAAGAGGCGACCTTGTTAAACTATCGACATGTCAAAGCATCCCTCCAACGATGATAGTTACCGCTTTCTTTTCAAGGATGCGGATATCCGCGGCGAGACCGTCACCCTCGAGCATGTGCTCACCGATTTATTAGCGGCCCACGACTACGGCGCAGGTGTCCGGCGCTTGTTGGGCGAGTTCGCTGCGGCAACAGTGGTCATTTCAAATAATTTAAAATTTGACGGGCGAGTCGTCCTACAAGGGCGAAGCGACGGCCCGGTGTCCCTGATTATGCTCGAGTGCTCGAGCGACGGCGAAGTTCGGGGCTTGGCTCGCGGTGAACTGAACGTGCCAGAGGGCCCGTTGAGCAGTCATCTTCCTCAGGGCGTCTTAACACTGACCGTCGAACCCGATATCGGTCAGCGCTATCAGGGCATCATTGCCGTACAACGGGACGAATTAGCAGACGTCCTCAGCGACTATTTCGAACAGAGTGAGCAACTGGCGACTAAATTTTGGTTGTCCACCCGAAACGGTGCCTCAGCGGCCCTGATGCTGCAACAGCTCCCGTCGCAGTTGGTGGCGGATGACGACGAGCGTCTCGACCAATGGGTCACCCTGTGTGCGCTTGCAGACACCCTTTCGGCCGACGAATTGATCGACTCAGAAACTGACACACTCTTGTACCAATTATTTAACGAATGGACCGTACACAGGTTCGAGCCAAAGCGTATAACGTTTGGGTGTAATTGCTCACGTGAACGCAGCTTAAACGCGATACGCTTGCTCCCTAACCACGAGATCACTGACCTGTTCGAAGAACAGAAAACAGTGACGATGAACTGCGAAATGTGTGGCGAGAGCTACCACTTTTCGTGCGACGATGTACACCTGTCAGAGGAGCATACGATCCACTGATTGGTTGACTGTTTCTTCACACTCACACTGGAAGCACACACCCATGACCGTTGAACAGAGTGCAAAAGCACCCAACAAACACACAGACAGCAATGCAGCACAGCTCATCGAGATGGCACTAGACCGGAATGAGGGCTGTCTCACCGATACCGGCGCCTTGCGCGTTGAAACGGGACACCGAACCGGACGCTCACCCGCAGACCGCTATGTTGTGCGCGAAGCATCGAGTGAAGATGCGATCGAATGGGGCAGTGTGAACCGAGAGTTCTGTCCCTCGAAGTTCGATGCGCTATGGGATCGTGTGAAAGCACATATCTCAACCCGAGAGCAGTGGGCCCAGCATCTACATGTCGGCGAGCATCACGACCACTATCTACCTGTAAAAGTGGTCACAGGAACCGCGTGGCAAAGCCTGTTTGGGCGAAATATGTTCATTCGTCCCGAGAATTACAACCCCTCGGATAAAGCCGAGTGGAAAATCATGAACGTCGCAGATTTCGTGTGTGACCCTGAGCGCGATGGCACGAACTCAGAGGGTGTCGTCGTCATCAACTTCGGGCAACGAAAAGTTCTGATTGCGGGCATGCGTTACGCCGGTGAAATGAAAAAGGCGATGTTCTCAGTGCAAAACTTTTTATTGCCTGAGAAAGACGTATTACCCATGCACTGCTCCGCAAATATTGGTGACGAGGGTGATACCACACTCTTTTTTGGCCTCTCTGGAACCGGGAAAACGACCCTGTCAGCAGATCCGGCTCGCTACCTAATTGGTGACGACGAGCACGGTTGGGCACAAGGATCAGTGTTTAATATCGAGGGCGGCTGCTATGCAAAAACCATCGACCTGAGTCAGAAAAATGAGCCCATTATTTGGGATGCGATCCGCTTTGGCGCAATTGTTGAAAATGTGGCCCTCACTGACGCTCGACACGCTGATTATTCAGACACGTCGCTGACTGAGAACGGTCGCTGCTGTTATCCCCTATACCATGTCGAGAAACGCTCAGCGACTAACATGGGGGGCGAGCCCAAGTGCGTTATCTTCTTGACCTGTGATGTCACGGGTGTACTTCCACCCATCAGTCTTTTATCAAAAGAGGCGGCCGCATTTCATTTCTTATCAGGCTACACAGCACGTGTAGGCTCAACTGAGCTGGGTGCAGAAGCGGGTATTCACCCCACGTTTAGCACCTGTTTTGGTGCGCCTTTCATGCCACGCCCAGCGCAAGATTACGCCGACTTGTTAATGAAGCGGGTCGCTGATTTTGGCTCTCAGGTCTACCTCGTCAATACGGGCTGGACCGGCGGCTCCGGCGGCTCTGAGGGCAAAGGGAGTCGTTTCCCTATTCCGGTAACACGGGCCGTGGTGGCCGCAGCGCAAAGCGGTGCATTACTCAACGTCGAAACCAAGCATATCGACGCACTGAACCTCGACTTTCCGATCAGTATCCCGGGCGTGGCGAGCGAGTACATTGATCCTAAGGCAAGCTGGGGTAACGATGGGGCGTATGATGCGCAGGCTCAAAAGCTCGCCACGTTATTCAGAGACAATATTGAGAAGTTTGACGTAAGCGACGACATCATCGCTGCAGGCCCGACAGGGTAGAAAGTCGATCACAAAAAAAGGGGGCTCATCGCCCCCTTTTTTCTGCACCTCATTGTAGGCACCCTTTTTTACGCGCCTTGTTTTAGGCGCGTTTGTTTTAGGTGCCTCGCTTAAACCATGGGTGGCACGGGGTCTGAGCTCCCGCTCTTTAATTCCCGTTTTGTCACGCTCATAAACAACTTGCCCATGTCATCACCGAGGAGATAGAGCGCAGGTACCAGTACCAGCGTAACGCCCGTTGCAAACAGCACCCCGAAAGAGAGTGACGTCACCATCGGGATGAGAAATTGTGCTTGGACACTGGTTTCCAACATAATCGGCACAAGCCCTACAAACGTGGTGACTGAGGTGAGAATAATAGGGCGAAAGCGGTCAGTCGCGCCCTGCAGTAAGGCGTCGACCAGCTCCATGCCCTCGGCACGCAAATTATTCACGCGATCAATCAAAACGAGATTGTCATTAACGACCACCCCCGCGCAGGCGATCACTCCCATGATGGAGAACATACTCACCTGCCAACCCAGCAGCCAGTGACCGAAGATCGCGCCCATCAAGCCAAACGGTACGGCGGTCAAAACCAGTAACGGCTGCCAGTAAGACTTAAATGCGATCGCCATCAAACCAAAAATGACCAGCATTGACAGCGATCCCATATAGACCATCGCCTGCTGAAACTCGATCTCCTCTTGCAACTCGCCATCCATATTAATGGTCAGTCCAGGATAACGCTGAAGCCAGAGAGGGCCGTCACTGCTCAGTACTGACTCGACAATGGCGCGCGGCGCGGCGCCCTCCTCCGACACGTCAGCACTGACCTCCAAGGTCCGTAATCGGTCAAGTCGCTCAATCGACTGATAACCCGTTTCAACACGGTATGTCGCTACCGTCGAAAACGGTACTTCGGTTCCATCGCGCGTCCGGATGTACATGGCGTTGATGTTTGCAATCGCACGACGTTCGGCCTCGGGGTAGCGAACCATGACCCGAACATCTTCACCATTGCGAGGTACTCGCTGAACCTCCTCGCCATAAAACGCTTGTCGGATTTGGCGAGCCACGTCGGTAAGCGTCAGACCTAAGTTCTCGGCAGCAGGCTTCAGTGATAAAACCAGCTCCTCCATTGGTGCATCAAAGCTATCGCTGACATCAAAAACACCGGGATAACGCTCTAATGCAAGACGAACATCCTGCGACAAGACCTCTAAATCTGCGATGCTATCGGACGCAAATAAGAGCGTAATGGGTTTTCCTGGATCACGTATCGTGTAATCAAAACGCACATCTTTCGCTCCCGAAAGATCGCCTAAGTTGGCACGCAGTCGGTTGGTCATTTCCTCCGTGTCCAAATCATCGTTAACGGTCTGAACTAACAAATCAACCTTGTTACCGCCCGCAACCCCCAAAATATTATCAATGGCTGGCTTGTCTTTGTAACGCGGCTGATTGTTGTAACTCGTCTTTAATTCTTCGGCCGCAACCACCAATCGATCGCGCATCGCCTGCGAGTCACTAAAAGCACCCCCTTGCGGCAGCTCGACCATCCCCACAACAAAGTCTGAATTAACGCGCGGGAAAAAGGCACTCTTAAGATAACCGCCACCAAAGAGTGCCAGGCTGAAAGAGAGTAAGACTAAAAAGAAGCCTCCCACCATCGCGTGATTTCGCAGGCATTTTGCGAGAAACGGTCGGTAGCGCTCATTGGCAAACCAAGACAAGCCACTCGCACAGGCCATCCGTGTTCGCGTGAGCCAGCCTGCATCCGCAATCTCTGGCTCTGGCTTCATGTGTGCCAGGTGCGCCGGTAAAATAAGAAGGCTTTCAATGAGTGAAAAGGCCAAGGCAAGACACACCACCACCGGAATACCCTTTGAAGCAGGACCCCACTCGCCCGGCAAGAAAAACAGGGGTGCGAAAAACACCATAGTACTGATCACAGCGAAAACAACGGGCTTGACCACCTGACGTGTCCCCACTAGAGCGCCGTGTGCGCCACTCAAACCTCGGGACTGCGCCGAATGCACCGACTCCCCAACGATGATTGCATCGTCCACCACAATACCTAGGGTCAACAAAAAGGCGAACAGGGAGATCATGTTGAGGCCCTGACCGGTATAAGGCAGGAGAAACAGGGTCCCCATGTAAGCCACAATAATGCCCACCGACACCCAGAATGCGAGCATCGGCCGGAGAAACAGCATTAACACAATAATGACTAAAAACAGTCCCCCTAAACCGTTACTGACCAGCGTACGGACACGTTCTTTGAAGGATTTTGATGGGTCTTGCCAAAACTCAAGTGACACGCCGTCTGGAAGCGACAGTTCGCGTTCCGTGACCCAGGCCTTGACCGTGTTTGTGGTCAAAATAACGTCCGGGGAGGTCGTTACAAAAACGTTCAAGCCCAGCGAGCGAGCACCATTGAACTCAATATCGACATCAACATCTTCGAAAGTGTCGCGCACTACTGCCACGTCGCTGAGTAACAACTCTTGGCCGGAAATATCACTGCGCAGAACAATAGACTCAAAATCTGCGCGGTCGTAAGCCTGACCTCGGGTTTGTATCAGCAAGTCGCCGCTCTCACGCTGCACCGCACCCGCAGGTAAGTTTATGGACGCGGTTCTCACAGCGGCCGCCACCTGATCGAGCGTCAACTGAAATCGCTTAAGACTCTCCTCGGAGACCTCTATGGAGACCTCATAGGGCCGCGCTGTCTGCAGTTCTACCACAGAGACCCAGGGCTGACGGACGAGTTCGTCACGCAACGTCTCGCCCAACTCCTTCATCTCGCGCTCACTTAAGTCTCCGTAAATCTGGACACGCCCCATCTGATGTCGATAGGTCCTCTCCGTGACCGTGGGCCTCTCAGCATCGGAGGGGAAACTACGAATGGCGTCGACCCGTGTATTAATATCATTCGTTAATTTTTGAGTCGGATAGTCGCTCTCCACCTCCACCATCACGATCCCTAGGCCCTCACGCGAGGTGGATCTAAGCTCCTCGATACCATTGAGATCATGGATCGCCTCTTCGATGCGAACGGCAATTTGTTCTTCAACTTCCCGAGGGCTCGCCCCCCTAAATTCCATGCGAATTTCAATTTGATTGACTTCTGGAGTCGGGAAAAATTGCTTATCCAATTTCGGAATACTGGTGTAGCCACCAATAATCAGCAGCACCATTAGCAAATTGCCCGCAATCGGGTTTTTGATAAACCAGGTAATCAGTCCGTTCACGTCAATTTACCGCCCGCTGAGTCGCCACACGAAGACCAGGAAACAGTGTGTTATTGAGCTGCGTCACCACGCGTTCGCCGCTGGCGATACCCGACACCCACACCGACGCGCCTTGACGATTGATGATTCCGACGTCCCGGCGCTCAAGCTTCGACTCCTCGCTTACAACAAGAACATGTCCATCCGGACTCAAAGCCGCGTTTGAAAGCTCAATAACATTGGGGACTGGGCGTCCCAGCAATTCAGCACGCGCGAACATCCCGGGCGTTAGCACCGGCCGACCCAACGCGAGGTCAGACGTTCCGGGGAATTCTGCAATGATCGTCGCGACGCGACTCCGCCGATCAAGCTCTGCCTCTGAACGCATTATTGGCGCAGAAAACTGCCAGGCTCGCCCACCGATATCGACCGAAATTCGTGAAGACGAGCCAACCATACCGTCCGAAGACGTCAGTAATTGCTGCGGTAAAAGCGCCAATTGTGCGTCTGATAGCGGCAAGCGGAGCTCAAGTTCGTCAAGTGCGTAAATGTGCGCCAATGGCGTTGCGTTAACCACGACCTGTCCAACGTCAACCCGCTTTTGTTGAACTCGGCCGTCGAACGGCGCGCGGATAACGGTTCTATCGAGTGCAAGCTCGGCGGCCGATACATCGGCTTCAGCTGCTGTCACCGCGGATTGCGCGGCTCTTAGCTGAGGCTTTCTGAGAAATAAATCATTAGCCTCTTTAGAACCTAACTCACGCCATTCTCGGCGCGCTTGCCGACTGCGCCCGCGCTCCTCGGCAAGTCGCTGTTGTGACTGGGCCAGCGCCGACTGAGCACGGGCAAGCGAGAACTCGTAATCATCGCGCTCAATCGTGAGTAATACCTCGCCCTTTTTAAAAAATCCGCCGTCGGCAAACTCGGAATTGACACTCACCACCTTCCCTGTGACCTGAGCTATCAAGTCAACGCGGCGCTTTGCATCGATAGTGCCCTGCGTGTAAACGAGTAACTGGTGTGTTGACGGCTGCGCTTCGATGACGCTGACCATCGGCGCGGGTCGATCGCGCGGTGGGCCCGCCTGCGGCTCCGACTTCGCGGTCAAAACAACCCACGTTAGAACGAGTCCAGTAACCGTCGCAATCCCTGCGATGAACATTTTTCGAAGTGACAGGCGCGCTGCCACTGTTGATACCTCTGCGGTTCCAGACATTTCAAATTCCGTAATGTTGTGTAGGCAAGTACATGGGGCTTTCGCCATCAAAACACAAGGTGCGCGGATGACTTGTGGCATGGATAAGCTTGACTGGTATACGCAAGACCCAGCGCTATCCGTTCAGATAAATAGCCGTTTTTTAAAAAAAAACAAAAACAACCTGCGACAAAATCATGTCACGACACTCGAGAAACTCAAGCAAACCCTTGCGCATGGGTGATGTTTTCGTCGAGTATTTGTTTTTTGTTTTACTCACTTGGAGATACCAATGGCACTTTCTACTGGGGACAACGTCCCTTCATGCACGCTCTCTATCATGGGCGAGTCAGGGCCCGCCCCGCTCACAACCGACGCCTTATTTGGTGGCAAACGTGTCATTTTATTTGCCCTACCGGGCGCCTTCACACCCGGTTGTTCAATGGCGCACCTTCCTGGCTTCGTCGCAAACGCAGACAAAATTAAAGCGGCGGGCGTCGATTCAATTGCCTGCCTCTCGGTCAACGATGCGTTCGTTATGGGCGCCTGGGGCGACGCTCAAAACGCCAGTGAAATTGTGATGGTCGCAGATGGTAACGGCGAATTCACCGACGCCATGGGTCTCACACTGGATGCCACAGGTTTTGGCATGGGCAAGCGAAGCCAGCGCTACGCCATGCTTGTCGATAACGGCGTTATCACTCACCTCAACGTCGAAGAAGGCCCCGGTGTTGATGCAAGTTCAGCCGAGACTATGATGGCACTGCTGTAAATCGGTCCTTGATTGCCGCTGCGAGTACGCGCTACCCAGCGGCAAACAAAAATACAACACCCGTAATCACCAATACACCCAGCAAGTTCACCCAGACACCCCATCGAACCATGGTTCGTATATCGATTTGACCGGTCCCGAAGACGACCGCGTTGGGCGCAGTCGCCACCGGCAACATAAACGCACAGCTTGCGCTCATCGCCGCAGGTACCATTAAAATCAAGGGGTCAATTTTGGCCGCCAAAGACGCCGCAGCAAGGATCGGCATGAGTAAGGCCGTCGTCGCCGTATTCGACGTCGCCTCGGTCAAGGTGGTCACCAGTAGTGCAACCGCCGCTATCGCGAGTAATGTCGGTACCATTGCCAAACTTGCAAGCAACTCACCGACTTGACCGCTAAGTCCCGACGCAACAAAGCCTTTCGCGAGCGTTATACCTCCCGCAAATAGGAGCAATACACCCCACGGAATAGCGCTCGCTTGCTCCCAAGTAATAAGCGGCTCGCCCTCTTTGTCCCGCGTTATAAAAAGTGCAACCACAGCACAAAATGCGACAGCCGCGTCGTTGGCCGTGGACATGCCCAGCCATTCGCGCCACCCACCAAACGGCTCTGTACGCGTCATCCACGCCAGTGCAGTCAGTCCAAAGATAATTAAGACTCGCTTCTCCCCGCTGCGCCAGGCGCCAATATCTGGCAAATTAACCACCAAATCACGCGGCACCTTGCGCGCCAAACCAACAGCCACTAACGGAACCATAATGGCCACAATGGGCACACCCCAGGACATCCACTGGCTAAAACTGACTGCCGTACCAGTCGTTTCTTCATAAACCTGCATGAAAATCAGTGTCGGTGGCGTTCCTATGGGCGTACCGAGACCGCCGATGCTGCACGCCCAGGCCAAGCCAAGTAATAACGGAGGTCCTAATGCCGTGGGTGCATTTGAAGTCGCCACCACAGCCAACGCCACCGGCAAGAGCATCAAAACCGTCGCCGTATTGGAAATCCACATACTTAAGAGCGCCGCCGCCAGCATAAACCCCATGATGAGTCGATGTGGTTCGTCGGCACCGACAAAACGCACGACTGATACCGCGATTCGGGTATGAGCGCCCGTTGACTCCATACCCTTTGACAACAAAAATCCGCCCATGAGCAGCAAGATCAGTGGCGACCCATAGGCTGCCGCGACATCCGCCGGGCTGATCACACCCAACAGCGGTAAAACGCTCATGGGTATGAGCGACGTCACCGGAATCGGTATCGGTTCAAAAATCCACCAAAACACACATAAAACAGCCACTGCCGTCGTCACTGAAGCAGCATCTGTCTGACCGAGGACTGACGAAACCACCCCTGCGACAAGGGCAACAACAAGCCCTGGCACGACCGAGGAATTTAATTTAAACCAATGCGGTTTTAGCATTGCGTACTACCCACACTTCTTCGTTACACTAGCTCCCATGAAATCCCAGCCAACCTCACTTGTCGATACCTTCGATCGCAGTATCCGTTATCTCAGGCTGTCGGTTACCGATCGATGTGACTTTCGGTGCCAATATTGCATGACGGAGGAAATGCAGTTTCTACCCAGAAAGTCAGTCCTCTCTGGTGAAGAAATCCTGCGATTAGCGACGTTGTTTGTCGAACTCGGGGTGGAAAAAATTCGACTGACCGGCGGTGAGCCACTCATCAGGCCCGACATTATCGAGATTGCCAGGAACTTAAATGGCATCGAGGGCTTAAAAGACCTAGTACTGACGACCAATGGCAGTCAACTCACCCAACTTGCTCAGCCGCTTGTTGAGGCCGGTGTCTCACGTATTAACGTGAGCTTGGACACCCTCTGCCAGCAGCAATTTTCTGAGCTGTCACGCACCGGTGATCTCACGAAGGTACTCGCCGGTATCGACGCTGCCGTTGACGCCGGCTTTGAGCGCATTCGACTCAACACCGTGCTCCTCACCGGGCAAAACGAGACACAAATCGAGCCACTCCTTGACTACGCGCTTGAGAAAGGCATCGATATTGCTTTCATCGAAGAAATGCCGATGGGGCACATCACCCAAACAGATCGGACGCTCAGCTTGGTGCCTTCAGCACGCGTGTTAGAAACGATCAGATCACGATTTAATCTACTGCCAATTGTGGGTGCGAACACCGATGGCCCAGCCCGTCGTTATAAAGTGGAGGGCACCCAAACAGAAGTCGGTGTCATTTCACCAATCACCGATAATTTCTGTGACTCGTGCAACCGCTTAAGAATCACGCCTGATGGCCGCTTGATCTTATGCCTAGGCCATGAAAATTCGCTCGATTTACGTCAAATGCTGAGAAGCGATATGGACGCTATCAGTTTGAAACGTGCAATTGTGGCCGCTCTTGCGTATAAACCCGAGCGTCATGTGTTCGACCAACCGGACGAGCCGCAGGTCGTAAGACTAATGAATGTTACAGGCGGTTAACGCCAAACTAGGAATATTTGTATGTCCAATTCCTTAGAGAAGCTCAATAGCGTCGACAACATCGTCGAGGCGCTGGCGACTGCCGGCTATATATGCAATGAGCAAATCGCAACGGTGGTTTACTTAGCCGCAGCACTGGGGAAACCCGTCTTGGTGGAAGGTCCACCGGGGGTGGGTAAAACCGAGCTCGCCAAAAGTTGCGCTGAAGTGACCGGCGCGCCACTCGTGCGCTTGCAGTGCTACGAGGGCCTTGATGAATCTAAGGCGATCTATGAGTGGAAGTACGGTAAACAGCTTCTTTACACCCAGCTACTGAAAACACAACTCGCTGAGGTCATGGACGGGGCACAGGGCCTTCGCGAATCCGTGGAGCGGCTACACAGCTTCGATGACGTGTTCTTTTCGAAAGAGTTCCTCGAGCCAAGACCGCTCTTACAAGCGATCGACTCGGAGCAAAGTGTGGTACTGCTGGTCGATGAAATTGACAAAGCCGACTTTGAGTTTGAGTCACTTCTCCTCGAGGTCTTATCCGACTTCCAGGTCTCCATCCCCGAACTGGGAACGCTTAAAGGTCGATCAAAGCCCCTTGTATTTTTGACGAGTAACGACACTCGGGACTTGTCGGACGCGCTTAAAAGGCGCTGTTTGCACTTGCACATCGACTTCCCCACGACACAACTCGAAGGTCGTATCGTGAGAGCACGTGTCCCTCAAATTACGCAGGCCATGACCGACCATCTCGTGGAATTTGTCAGCAGGGTGCGCGAAATGGACCTCAAGAAGCTCCCTTCAGTGTCTGAAACGATTGACTGGGCAAAAAGCCTGGTGCTGTTGCACGCGGACTCTCTCGATGAAGACCTGGTTCGCAGCTCGTTAAACGCCCTCTTAAAGTACGAAGATGACCTTACCAGTGTGGTCAATAATCTTGCAGGACTTTTGAGTCAGGAACAAAAGGTCACCGACGCCTAATCGTCTTATGAACCCAGTCGAGCGCGCCAATCAAGATGCACCTACGGACCGATTGCTGGCGTTTATCGAGTTCCTTCGCGGTCGCGATATTCTTATCTCGCCCGCGGATTCATTGGTGGCTATGGAAGTTGCGGGGCTCGTGGGTTACAGCGACCGCACGCTTTTAAAAAGTGGGCTTGGCAGCGCGCTGGCCAAGTCAAAGTTTGAAGTCACTGTGTTTAATGAGGCGTTCGAGCAGTACTTTGGGGCACCCAAGACTGACACGACCTCAAACAGTAGCGCACCGAGCGAACCCACTGAACAGGACGCCAACAAACTCTCCCCCCAGGAATTAGGTGAGCAGCTCTCTCAAGCCATTCAGGCGCAGCCCGAACTCGCCGCCAACCTGTCAAGCGAGCTGGTTGACGCGTTAAAAAGTGGTGATGAAGCGGCTATCGCAATTGCCGTGGAAACGGCGGCACAGCAAGTCGATGTCTCTGCGATTAAGTTACTCACCCAGCGCGGTCAGTACATTCGAAAAATGCTGGATGCTCTGGGTGAACAAGCATTGCGTGATGCCGCGGTGGAGCTCGAGTCTACCGAGCCTGCAGCCTTTGAGGCTGTGCAAGCATTGCGCGAACAACTGCGAAACAAAGTTCGCGATCGGGTCGATCGTGCCTACATGGTCCACGCCAGCGGCGACGCAGAAGATATGCTCGACGACGCACTGAGCAACATGTCACTGGGCAACGTTGATCAACACCATCGCGCCCGGCTGAAGCGACTCTTGGAGCGCATGACGCGCAAATTGGCGGCTCGGCACGGGCGAATTCGTAAGCGAGTAAAACGGGGGCAGCTGGCTATTGCACCGACCCTGCGTAAAGCCATGGCAACCGACGGTGTACCGTTTCAGCCACGATGGCGGAAAAGTATTCGGCGTAAGCCTCAGATCCTCATATTGTGCGATGTCAGCGGGTCGGTTGCAGCGTATGCAAAGTTCTTACTATTATTTTTGCACTCATTGCAGGACGTCCTACCCAGAACGCGTAGCTTCGCATTTTCGTCCAATCTCGGTGAGGTCACCGAAACCCTCCGAGCACTGCCCGTTGAGGTCGCGATTGAGCGCGTTAATTTAAAGTACGGTGGCGCCACCGACTACGCTCGCGCATTTGAAGACTTCGCGCGACTTGCGATGTCCGATATTAATCGTGTGACGACGGTGATTATTCTCGGCGATGCGCGAAACAACAATACCGACCCCAGACTGGACCTGCTGGCCCAGATTCGCTCGAAGTGCAGACAACTCATTTGGTTAAATCCAGAGAGCCAGCGCAGTTGGGGCACAGGTGACTCTGAAATGCAGGGCGTCATCCGTAACTGCGACACTGCCGCTGAGTGCAGCACACTCAAACAGTTAGAGCGCGTCGTGGACAACCTTCTGGTTGAATTAAACTCCTGATCTTAGTCGGAGGCCTCCAACGATAGCCCGCTGCCACCGCCCATACGCCCGTCGTTGGCGAGCTTAATTTTGAGTCTTAGGTTATTCGCCGAATCGGCATTACGCAGAGCCTCTTCTTCCGAGATTTTCCCCGCATGGAACAAGCCCAATAGCGCCTGATCAAAGGTCTTCATTCCTTGGTCAACGGACTTTTCCATAACCTCTTTTAGGGACAGAATATCGCCCTGAAGAATCAAGTCCTTGACCAGTGGTGATGCCAAAAGCACTTCAATTGCGGCGCAGCGTGCCCCTGCCGAACTGACGATGAGGCGCTGCGACAGAACACCAATGAGATTCAGTGAGAGATCCATTAACAGCTGAGCGTGTCTCTCCTCTGGAAAGAAATTGATAATCCGTTCAAGCGCTTGGTTAGCGTTATTCGCGTGTAGCGTCGAAACACATAAGTGACCCGTCTCCGCGAATGACATCGCGTATTCCATCGTCGCTCTGTCGCGGATTTCACCGATATAGATCACGTCCGGTGCTTGCCTCAATGTATTTTTGAGGGCGTTATCCCAACTTCGCGTATCAACGCCTAATTCGCGCTGGTTTACGATCGACTTTTTGTGTCGATGAATAAATTCGACAGGATCTTCGATCGTAACAATATGACCACCCATGGTGCTGTTCCGGTGATCGATGAGCGATGCCAAAGATGTAGACTTACCGGACCCAGTCGCACCGACGACAAGGAGCAGGCCGCGTTTCTGGCAAATCAAGTCTGACGCAATACTCGGCAAGCCCAATGCGTTCATCGAGGGTATATCGACGACGATGTAGCGGACGACCATGCCGACCTCGTTACGCTGTTTAAAAATATTGACCCTAAACCGTCCAATGCCTGACAGGGAGACCGCGAGATTCATTTCGAGTTTCTCGTCGAATTCACGCCGCTGCTGGTCGTCCATGAGTTGGTTCGCTAACTCTTTTGTGCGACCGGGCGGAAGCGCATCGGACGATAACGGTCTTAGCTCGCCGTTAAACTTTGCGCTCGGTGGTGCGCCCGTCGTCAGGTACAAATCCGAGCCGCCCTCGCGTGCCATTGTTTTCAAACAATCTTCGAAATCCATGCTGCCATCCTAGTCTGCAAAAGCAGTACTGCTGTACCTTCTAATCGCTTAGAGCGTACACTTGCGCTCGTCCATTTACGTCGACTTTATAATAGAGACTAACGTAGATGACCTCAGTGGTTAGTAGGGTACTCCAAGATGATGGCGGCGGCATTCAAAAGGGCAATCAGCGAAGGGCAAGCTGCCGATACGCTCACAGTCCACAGAGGGATCGAGAAAGAGGGCCTTCGGGTCACCAGTACAGACCATCGACTGTCCCAGCGTCCCCACCCGACCCCCTTGGGTTCCGCGCTCACGCACACCTCAATTACGACCGACTATTCAGAATCACTGCTTGAGTTCATTACGGGTGTCCATGAGTCACCGAACACGGCACTCGAGGAGCTGCATCAGTTACACGCCTACACTGCGCAGTCGCTGCCGGATGAAGTTATTTGGGGCGCGAGTATGCCAGGTGAACTCGGTGTCGAAACCGAGATTCCCATTGCCAACTACGGCAGGTCTAATATTGGCACCATGAAACGTGTTTATCGGAACGGCCTTGGCGCGCGTTACGGTCGAACCATGCAGGTCATTGCGGGCATCCATTACAATTTTTCGCTACCCGAGGCGTTCTGGGTCCGGTCACATGCCCTGGCCGGCAGTACAGCGCCCATGAAAACTTGGCAGACCGAAGGGTACTTGGCACTGATACGCAATTTCCAACGCCACGGCTGGCTACTGAACTTTCTCACCGGCAGTTCGCCGGCACTGAGCCGTTCATTTATTCGAGGCGACGTGCCGTCGCACTTAAGTATCGGTGAAGAACAAACATTGTTCGGCGAATTCGCGACATCGTTAAGAATGGGGGACTTGGGGTATACAAGCTCGGCCCAAGACGGACTGCAGATTTGCTACAACCAGATCGAAACCTACATAGAAACGCTGACTAACGCGATCATGTCGCCTTATGAGGGGTATCAATCGCTCCCCAAAAAACGAAACAACGAGCTGCTTCAGCTTAATCAAGGTCTGCTGCAAATCGAAAATGAGTTCTACAGCGCTATTCGCCCCAAGCGAGTGACACAATCGGGTGAGGCGCCGTTGCGAGCACTCGAACATCGTGGCATCGAGTACGTCGAGGTCAGGTGCCTCGACATCAACCCCTTCACACCGCTGGGTTTAGACAGCGACACTATTGCATTGGTCGATACATTTTTACTCAGTTGTATTTTATCAGACAGCCCGCTGTGCGATACCAATTCTCGTGACATAGACAACACCAACACGCAGCGCGTCCTAAATTTTGGTCGAGATCCGCAGCTTAAGCTTCTGAACAGCGAGGCTCGTGAAGTCTCTCTCGAGCACCTTGCGGCCCCGATTATGGGTGCAATGAACGAGGCGGCGGCCTGGCTTGATCAGTGCGGACAATCCACTCGACACCGCGATGCCGTCGCTATGGCCAATTCGCGCGTGCTGGGAACCGCAGAAACGCTGTCAGGGCGAATGTTGCGAGAACTCGGCGAACGACGCATCGATTATTCAACATTGGTCGGCGAATATTCAGCGCAGTGGGACGCTGACTTTCAACGCTTCACGTTACCCCAGACCATTAAAACAAGCCTGGCCGACGAGGCGATCGCCTCACTGCGCAAACAACGAGAGATCGAAGCCGCCGACACTCTCGCGTTCGAAGATTTCCTTAACGAGTTCTACGCACAATACGTGCGTTGAACCCAGTCGCTGTGAAGACCGACGCCTAAAAAAGTAGGGTTAGCTACCCGCCGCGACGACCGACAACAGCTCGACTTTAAAGACCAACACTTCGTTAGGTCCAATTGCACCGCCTGCGCCACCTGCACCGTAGGCAAGTTCAGACGGTATGGTCAGTTCGTACTCTGCGCCTTCGCTCATCAGTTGCAGCGCTTCAGTCCACCCAGGAATGACCTGCGTAACGCCAAACGTGACCGGCTCGCCACGACTGTAGCTACTGTCGAATACCGAGCCGTCGGTGAGGCGTCCCTCATAGTGGACTTCGACCGAGTCTGCGGCGGTTGGCTTCGCCCCAGTGCCCTCGCGAACGATGCGATACTGCAGCCCACTGGCGGTCGTTTGTACACCTTCGGCAGTCGCATTTTCAGCCAGATAAGTCTGACCTGATTCCAACGCGACGCTGCCTGCAGCCTGCATTTGCGCCTCTTGCTCAGCTTGCATTTTTTCCTGAAGCGCCATCATCTCAGCGTTGATCTCTTCGTCAGTCATCTTCGCATCAGCACCTGAAAGCGCGTCACGCAGGCCGTCCGAAAACGCGTCGGCATCAATCGGAACGCCCTCAGCTTTCATTCGTCGACCCATGTTCATGGCAATACCGTAACTGATTCGCTGCTCTTGACTCTCTAAACTCATAACAGATGTCTCCGTGGGTTGATCACAAGCGGTCAAGCCGACACCAATCAGTGCAGCAAACACGACAGATTTAACGGTGAATTTCGAGAGAATACTCGGGTTAAACATGGCAGGTTGTCCTGTGTGAAATAGTTAAAAGATAAGCGCCGCATATTACGCGGCTCGCCGGTGACTTGCTACCGCCCTAAAAGGGTCTCTAAACGATTAATCAAGTCGGTACTGGGAAGTTCAGGAAGGTGACTGAGATTGCGTGCGATGCACTCTTCCTCGCGCGTGAGCGCATCAACATCAACGGCGCCACAAAGAATCTGAGCAAGCGTCTTCTCTGCTTCCAGTTCGAGACGCAATAACGCGCGCCGATCTTCTACCCGCTGTGGATTTTGCCCCCAGACAACGCGCTGTTGCCTCAGTGGCAACACAACACCATCAACCCAAGGGCTGATTCTTTGCCGCAGAACACCCCACGCCTCAGCGGTTAAAAAATTACCCCGCCCCCCCAGCCAAGCCAGGAACATCGCCTCTAAGATAATAAGCCCATGCTGTTGTTGAAGCCCGAGTAAATACTCGCGCACTTCTTCGGTCTCGTAACGCACGAGGGCCCAGGACCAAAACTCTTTATCTACATCACTCATCATGGCGCATCGCCATCCTTATTTTTTCGCGGTGCGAGACGCGACGGACTCGATATTCCTCTTGTTGAGCGACAGAGCGATTTTCGCACGCCTCGCACCAGGCCAGTGCCACAGGCCGACGCGCCCTCGTATAATTCGCGCCACCGACGATCTCTCCGTTATGCTGTCTGACGCGACGCACCAGGTCGGTCGTCACACCGGTGTAAAACGTACCATCGGCGCACTTAACCAAATACACAAACCATGAATCCATCGAGTTTCTACTCATTAGATTTCAACGCTGTCATCCGAACATATTTTTTGAGAGTATATGATGCGACATACCCGGAGGCACTATGAGCGATAATATTACACACGTCACTGACGCTGATTTTCAAGATGAGGTTTTATCCTCAGATGTACCCGTCCTTGTGGACTTTTGGGCCGAATGGTGCGGACCGTGCAAAATGATTGCACCGGTGCTTGAGGAAATAGCCAGCGAGTACGGCGATCAGCTTAAAGTGTGCAAGGTCGATGTAGACGCCAATCCTGATCTGCCTGGAAAGTTTGGTATCCGTGGAATTCCAACACTGATCGTTTTTAAGGGCGGCAGTGCCGTAGAAACCAAAGTAGGCGCGCTCTCAAAAACGCAACTCGCTGAGTTTGTAGACGGTTGCCTCTAATCCCATCACGTCCTACACCCAAAAAATCTCTTAACTCTTTGTAGACGCACCGCAAAAGCGGTGCTACCTTTCAGTTGTGGGCGTCATCACGCCTCAAAACCCCCTAGCAAACGCACTGACATCTTCCCATGTATTCGCGTCCACTATGGGGTTTCATTAGAAAAAATCTCTACCGCGCCAGTAATGGACAAACCAAACAACACTCCCCAAAAGCCACAGGTAAAACCGCGTGCAAGAAGAAGAAACTAACATTATCGATTCGTCAGCCAATGCGGCAGTCGACGTGACTCCAGAGGCAGATACATCGGATGCCTCAAGCACTGACGACAAGCCCACAAAAACGCTCAAGCTGAATCGGGCAGAGGCCTCAAAAGAAGATGAAGCCGCTCCCGAACAACCGCAAGGGCAAGCGAACTCAAGCGATACTGAGACGGCATCCGCCAGCGAAGACGGTGAAAACCAAGGTGGGGGTCGCAACCGACGCAACCGCAACCGACGTAACCGCCGTGAACCGCACGTCCCATCAGAAAACCCACTAAGTCTCACTGAACTTAAGACCAAGACGATGCAGGAACTCATCGACATGGCCGTGGAGATGGGCATCGAAAACATGGCCCGCTCACGAAAGCAGGACATTATTTTCTCACTGCTAAAGCGGCATGCGAAAAGTGGCGAAGACATTTACGGCGACGGCGTTCTGGAAATTCTTTCCGACGGCTTCGGATTTTTACGCTCCGCGGACAGCTCGTTCCTAGCCGGCCCCGACGACATTTATGTCAGTCCCAGTCAAATTCGACGCTTTAACTTAAGAACAGGCGATACCGTTACGGGAATGATTCGTCCGCCCAAAGATTCAGAGCGTTATTTTGCATTGCTCAAAGTCAGTGAAGTGAACTTTGAATCGCCCGAGACGGCAAAAGCCAAAATTCTTTTCGAAAACTTAACCCCATTATTTCCCGACGAGAGGCTCACCCTTGAGAAGGGAAATGGCTCTAGCGAAGACTTAACGGGACGCATCATCGACTTGTGTTCTCCCACTGGAAAGGGCCAGCGAGGATTATTGGTGGCACCACCCAAGGCGGGTAAAACCATCATGATGCAAAGCATGGCGCAGTCCATCATCAGCAATAATCCCGAGTGCTACATCATCGTCCTACTGATTGATGAGCGCCCTGAGGAAGTCACCGAAATGCAACGTTCTGTCGGCGCGCGGGGTGCCGAGGTTGTTGCGTCGACATTTGATGAGCCACCGTCGAGGCACGTTCAGGTCGCTGATATGGTGATTGAAAAGGCAAAACGCCTCGTCGAACACAAGCGTGATGTTGTTATTCTTTTAGACTCCATTACTCGTTTAGCAAGGGCTTACAACACGGTCGTCCCCAGCTCAGGAAAAGTCCTGACCGGCGGTGTCGATGCGCACGCACTCGAACGTCCAAAGCGTTTCTTTGGCGCCGCCAGAAACATCGAGGAAGGGGGCAGCCTTTCCATTATTGCAACGGCGCTCACTGAGACCGGGTCAAAGATGGACGAAGTCATCTACGAAGAATTTAAAGGCACCGGCAACATGGAACTTCACCTCGATCGAAAGATCGCGGAAAAGCGCGTGTATCCGGCAATCAATATTCGTCGTTCAGGAACGCGCCGGGAAGAACTGCTGACCGGTGAGGACGAGCTGCATCGCATGTGGATCTTACGTAAGTTACTCCACGGCATGGAAGATCTGCCCGCGATTGAGTTCTTACTCGACAAGCTCAAAGACACCAAGTCCAACGACGAGTTCTTCCGATCAATGAAGCGTAAATAGTTTCGGCGCACAGTGTGCGCCCACGCCCTGCCTTGCTCATTTTGCGCGTCAGTTTCAAGACGCGGTGGCCCGCTCTGCATTCATCTATGTCATGCTGTGGTGAATGAAAAGCTGAAGAAGACAGTATGAAATTTCGGGACCTACGCGACTTCCTCGCCACGCTAGAAGCGAATGGCGATTTGGTGCGAATCAAAGAAGAAATCGATCCAAATCTAGAAATGACAGAGATCGCTGACCGCACGTTGCGTGGCGGTGGTCCGGCGCTGCTGTTTGAAAATCCAAAGGGCTATGACGTGCCGCTTCTGGCCAATCTTTTCGGTACTGAGAAGCGTGTGGCACTGGGTATGGGCGCGGACTCAACCGAAGCGCTGCGTGAAATCGGTGAGCTTCTCGCCTATTTACGCCAACCTGACCCGCCCAAGGGTATGCGGGACCTGATTGACAAAGCCCCACTGCTCAAGAAGGTCCTCAACATGGGGCCCAAAACGATCAGCCGCCCACCCTGCCAAGAGGTCGTCATCAAGGATGATGCGGTCGATCTGACGACGCTGCCTATTCAAACGTGCTGGCCGGGTGATGTTGGGCCACTGGTGACATGGCCTTTGGTGATCACACGCGGACCTGAAAAACCGCGTATGAATCTGGGTATTTATAGAATGCAGCTTCTAGGGCGCAACAAGCTGATCATGCGCTGGCTGTCGCATCGTGGCGGCGCTCTCGACTTTCGCGACTGGACATTAAAGCGCCCGGGAGAACCCTACCCAGTGGCTATCGCACTGGGCGCAGACCCCGCAACAACGCTCGGCGCGGTGACGCCCGTGCCCGATGCGCTGTCAGAATACGCTTTCGCAGGGCTACTGCGCGGCGGTAAGACCGAGCTGGCCAACTGCTTGACACCTGCGTGTCGAGACAACGAACTTTTAGTTCCGGCGCACTCTGAAATTATTTTGGAGGGCTATATAGATCCCACCGAAATGGCCAATGAAGGGCCATTTGGCGACCATACTGGCTATTACAACGAGGTTGAAAGCTTTCCAGTCTTTACCGTGCAAACGATGACGACCCGTAAAAACCCGATCTATCACAGCACTTACACAGGCAGGCCGCCAGACGAGCCCGCAATTCTTGGCGTCGCCTTAAACGAGGTCTTTGTCCCTCTACTGCAAAAGCAATTCCCAGAGATTGTGGACTTCTATTTACCCCCTGAAGGCTGCTCTTACCGGATGGCGGTGGTCAGTATTCGCAAAGAATACCCAGGGCACGCAAAGCGCATCATGCTGGGCATTTGGAGCTTTTTACGGCAATTTATGTACACCAAGTTCATCATTGTGACTGACGAGGATGTTGATGTCAGAAACTGGGAAGATGTGATTTGGGCCATGACAACGCGCATGGATCCTCGTCGCGATTCGGTCTTTATCGACAACACCCCCATTGATTATCTCGATTTTGCATCACCGGTTGCAGGCCTTGGCTCTAAAGTGGGTATGGATGCGACGAACAAATGGGAGGGTGAAACCGAGAGAGAATGGGGCTCATCGATTCAAATGGATTCAGAAGTAAAAGCGCACATCGATTCGCTTTGGGACTCTCTGGGAATCAACCTGCCGGGACGCCAACGCTAAGCGCTGGTCAGCGAGAGGGTCCCAAGCGCCGTTACGACGCCCGTTGAGCGGTGCGTCGCATAATAATCGGTCAGTAGCTGGCGGCCCTGATCGCCCGTCATCGCCTGCGCTTTCGCAATGACCAAGCCGGTTGCAGCATCGCCCGAGGGCGTAGTTTCAGCCAACTTCGTAAGCTTGCTGATCAGTGTATCGGGTTTCGACACCCTCAACTGGGCGAGCACAGCCGTTGCTTCAACCGGCCACCCCTTGTCTGCCAAACCGAGCAACTGCGCTTCCACATCTGAGGACGCACCGACCCGCAGTAAGTGCCCCGCATATAACGCAGTAAAAACTGGATCGTGTTTCTGATGGGCGGCCGCGTTTTGCCATAGGCGCTTTAATTTATCGTGTTTTTGAGCAGTCGCGAGCTGCCGAGTAAACACCCAGTCGCGGGCCTCTTTCAGGTAGACCTCAGAAAACCAAGACACTCGCTCAAGCTTTCCAAGTTTCTGATTGAACGCGGCGTCCCGACCGGCGAGCACGTCCGTGAAGCTCTCTCGCACCAGCTCAGACTCTCGATTTTCTTTACGCTTTTCAAGCCAGCGACCCACACCCGGGGCAATGCCCAGTAATGCGACAAGCACCCGGTACACCAGCCTGACCGCCAGTACAAAAATGACCGCCATAATACCGAGCGCGACTACCGTAGTTTCAACGCGATAGTCACCGCGCTGTAACAGCACATAGCCGGGATCTTGCGCCAACACCGACACGAGTGCCACCCCCGCAGTCAAACCCAGAATCACGAGCAACAGGGGACCCCGCATTAGGGTGTCTCCTCAATACGGGCGGGGACCGCCAGAGATTCTGGTGCGCGCTCAAAGTCGCGAAATATGCGCAATGTCGCTGATAAGTCTGGCAGTAGCGGCAGGAGGTCTGTCGCAGCAAGCGCCTCTAGTGACTCGATGACACTGTTTGATCGGGCGTCGTCAGAATGCGTATGCGTCCGAATAAAACGCTCAGCTCGCAGGAGAGCACTGCCGTATTGATCTTGATCACCCATCAACAGGGCCACCCTCGCCTGCTCCAGCATCGCCGCCAAAGCCATTTGCGACAGCGGCTCCCACGTATCGGGCAGAGGACGCATCTCAGACGATTCAATAGTGGTCACAACGAAATAACGCGAAAGCATTGAAAGCGTCCTCGCCCAAACCGACAGATCACCGTCAGTCATGTCTGTGCTGAGATCGTTGCTCGCTAACGCACTGAGTGAACCGGCGATGACAAACTCGAGCAAACCGATTTGTTCCTCTAGCGCATTGAGGCGAGCCAGAAGACCCGCAGTATCAACATGAGGCAATGCACGAAGACCGGCAATATCTGAGGCAATAGATTGTCGAACAATATCGGCTGTCGCATTACCAACGCCGGCAAGCAGACGATCTGCCGTCACCAGTAAACGCTCGGCACCCTTGATGTCTCGCGCCACGCGCAGTCGCTGACTGGCCATCCGCACATTAAACTCAGCTTCCGCCAGACGCCACGCGCGCTGATCTAAACCTGACATTCGTGACAGTTGTTGTTCTGCGCGCCGGAGTTGCTGAGTCAGACGACTCTCCGACGCTTTAAGCAGTTCTAACTCCTCAGTGAGGCCTCTAATTTCTGCCGACTGACGCGCGCGCAGCGTGTTGATCTCACGCTGTATTGCTGTGTTTACAAGATCAGGAATATCGTCTCGAAGGGCCTTATCAGCGGCCTCAACCTCCTTGATACTTGTGTTCATTACCGCCTGTTCTTCCAGAATATTGACAACAAGTGGCATCACGTAATAGTACGATGCACCGCCGGCGACGGCCAAAACCAGTAGCAGCAAGACGACCGTAAATCGGCCAACCCAACTCGCCTTCCGACGCGTTTTCACACCACGTTGCTGCTCGCTCATGCACCCCCCTTGGTCACGCCATTATCCGTTAAGGCAATTGCGCAATGACACGCAGCAATGCCTCATCGCTAGCTCCCTCAGCCACTATACGCGATTGCCAACCCAGCTCTTGAGCGGTCTCGGCTACGCGCTGTGAGGGCACAACAATACGGTGAACGTTGAGCACCTGTAAATCCTGCTCTAAACAGAGCTGCGACAAGCGCAGTAAAGTCTCGCCGCTGGCCACATGCACAACGCTCGGCTCATCCACACTGACAGCCTCGCGTAGATCATCAGTCGAAATCACAGGCCACGTGCGACGGTAGCAATCCACTGTCGTCACCTGAATATTGTGTGACGATAACGCCTCACTCAGGACGTCTCGACCGCCCTCTCCCTTAATAATAACGGCGTGCGTCGGCGCGCTATAAGTCGCCTCAAGCAGCTCAAGAATACCCTCGGAGTCCTCTCTGGTCGGACTGCTCGCCTGAATTCCTGCATCAGCCAGGGCGGTGCGAGTCCGAAGTCCAACCGCAATCACCTGCATTAGCGACGACTCGCTACCCTGGGTCAGCCCGGACAACCCATGACGCACCGCGTTAACAGAAGTAAAAATATAGATCGTTGTCACCGCGGGTGTACTGTCCGTATCCCAGGAAACCCCCGTCGACTCGATGGCCATTAAAGGCAGTTGAATCGCAATATGGCCAGCGTCTGAAAGCCTTCGACCAAGACGCTCAGCGTCCTCCGTCGCCCGAGTGACAACAACGCGCGTCACGATCGTGCGGCTTTCAGCACGTCGGCAGCTCCTTGCGCGAGCAACGCGTCAGCCACTTCAAGGCCCAGCACTTCGGGGTCTGACCCACGCGCTTCCACTGCAATCACTGTACGGCCATCTGGCGAACCGACACGAGCCCGCAACCACAAATTCTCACCCTCCGATACCGCATAACTGGCTATCGGCACATCGCAGCCGCCATCGAGCTTTCGCACGACCGCTCGCTCAGCAATCACACGACGGGCCGTCTCGCTGTGCGCAAGAGGACTTAACAACTCAGCAACGCGAGTATCGGCTTCTCTGTATTCAATACCCACCGCACCTTGCCCACCTGCAGGGAGCAGAAAATCCTCATCAATCGCGGCACCAATACGATCGTTAAAGCCAAGGCGCATTAACCCGGCACATGCGAGGATAATCGCATCGAATTCGCCGGCGTCTAGCTTTGCTAAGCGGGTATTTACATTCCCCCGAAGAAAGCCGATGTTGAGGTCAGGTCGCTGCTGCATGACTTGGCACGACCGTCTGAGACTGGAGGTGCCCAGACGCGCGCCCTTGGGAAGGGCATCAAAACTCGTTACACCGACCAGCGCGTCTCTGGGATCCTCTCGTTCACAAATGACGCCTAAGGTCAGCCCGTCGGGCAACGCCATGGGTACATCTTTCATTGAGTGAACGGCGATATCCGCACGCCCATCCATGAGCGCTGTCTCAAGCTCCTTAACAAACAAACCTTTACCCCCAACCTTGTATAAAGGCGTGTCCAAAAGCTGATCGCCGCGCGATGTCATGCCCAGTAGCTTCACCTCAATACCGGGATGATGTCGTTTCAACTCTGCCTCTACGAAATACGCTTGCCACAGTGCCAGAGGACTCTCTCGAGTCGCTATTGTGATTGAATCCATGCTTCCCCCTATTTCTTTTAAGCCTACCACCCGCACAAGCAATGGTTCTCACCTGATACACTAGCAAGCAGTCCAACAAGAGAAGTTTATCGCGTGTCCAGTTCTATAGACAGTCATACCAGTCAAACATGGGGTGGTCGATTCAGTGAAGCGACTGACGCCTTCGTGCAAGAGTTCACCGCGTCTTATTCCTTTGATCACGTGCTCGCACGTTATGACATTGAAGGCTCGAGAGCGCACGCTCTGATGCTCAATGCTTGCGGCATTCTGACGACTGAGGAACTCGCCAACATTCGTCGAGGCCTCGACCAAGTCGAGACTGAGATATCAGCGGGTGATTTCCAATGGCGGGTCGAGCTCGAAGACGTGCACATGAACGTCGAGGCACGACTCACTGAGATTATCGGCGACGCCGGTAAAAAGCTGCACACGGGACGATCGCGCAACGATCAAGTCGCAACCGATATTAGGCTCTACCTGCGCGAAGCCATCGGCAGTATTCGCGGTCAAATGACGCGCCTGAGAACGGGGCTCATCGATCAAGCCGAGACCTATGCCGAGACGATCATGCCGGGCTTTACTCACTTACAAGTAGCCCAGCCAGTAACCTTTGGACACCACCTTCTCGCATGGAATGAGATGCTCGTCCGCGACGATGGTCGACTTGCTGACTGCGCACAGCGGCTGAATTATTGCCCCTTGGGTTCCGCCGCACTCGCGGGGACCTCCTACCCGATTGACCGGCAGCTGACCGCAAGCGCACTGGGCTTTTCGGGACCCACAGAAAACTCTCTGGATTCTGTGTCTGATCGCGATTTTGCCATCGAATTCACGTCGGCCGCTGCGATTACCATGATGCACTTGTCCCGCATGGCTGAAGAAATGATTATTTGGACCAGCGCCCAATTCAATTTTGTAGACCTGCCAGATCGATTCTGTACCGGCTCGTCAATCATGCCCCAGAAGAAAAATCCCGATGTGCCCGAACTTATACGAGGGAAGGTTGGGCGTGTGCAGGGTCACTTAGTTGCCTTGATTACACTGATGAAAGGTCAACCCCTTGCCTACAACAAAGACAACCAGGAGGATAAAGAGCCCCTGTTTGACGCGGTGAGGACTGTCCACGATTCACTCATGGCGCTCGCTGACTTGGTTCCCGCGATGAAGGCAAAACCCGACGCCATGCGCCGAGCAGCAGGTCTTGGCCACCCAACGGCGACAGATCTTGCAGACTATTTGGTCCGCAAAGGTATTGCCTTTCGAGATGCCCACGAAATTGTGGGTACAGCGGTAGGCTTAGCAGAAGCAGAAGGAATAGACGTCGCAGCGCTATCACTGGCCACTCTGAAAGGTCTTTGTAACGCCATTGAAGAGGATGTATTTACGGTGCTGACCCTCGACGGATCGGTCGCCGCTCGTGATCACATTGGTGGAACCGCACCAGCACAAGTTCGGGCTGCCGCATCGCGCGCGCGCGCGGCCTTAGGCTGACGCTCAGACTAGGGCCGATAGTGGAGAGAGGCTTGAAAAATAATATCCGGCGCACTTTCCACAACAATGTCCTCGGCGAAACTCACATCAACGGCCCAGTGACGACCTAAGCTCCGCCTCAGTCCCAAACTCAGCATACCGGCAGGCTCGCCCAGCGCCTTAAGGTCGCTGCTTAAAATCGCGCTGTGACTGTCAAACTGAGCAAGCAGCGCCCAGTGGCTAGTGAGTAGCCATTCCATCGATAAGCCACCGAACCCAATCCACTCTTTTTGCCGAGGGCCCAGTAATGCACTCGATCCCACATGCGTCACGCCGAGCTGTCCGTGCCAATAAAAGGGTAAATCGCTCTGGTGCGCGCCGCTAAATCGCGCCACAGAGTAAACGTCAGAAGCACCGCTACCGGTCCATTCATCAACGTTCCCGGTCGAGGCCTTATACCCAATTGCATAGGCGATTTGCAGGTCTTTTTGCCGCTCCGCAATATGTGCCAGCTCAAAGGTCACGTCACTGCGACCCGATGCTGACCTATCCAAGCTGGCGCCCTGCACCAGGCTGTTAAATTGATAACGAATTTGGTCTTCGGGTACCGCGCTTCGACCCCCATCACTCATACCAAAGGCGTCGTGCCAGCGATTGACATAAGAATCGACGAATCCGCCGCTGTGCCGAGTCACCGGAAGTGTTGCACTGACCTCCCACACCGGCGATAAGCCCCAACGAATACGTAGACTCTGACGTTGCGACTCGCCGTCAAAAAAAGCTTGCTCGTTGTCGGACACTTGAGCGACAAAATGCGTCGCAAGATCGGTGTGCGCAGTCACCGACAGGCCCTCACGAATATCAGCGGTGCGCTGCGAAGGAATACCGATCAGCGCAGCCATCGGCGATAAATTTTCGACCCACAACGGGGCATGAACTCGCTCAGCAACGGCTAAGCACGGTGCAAGCGCCACAAACACCGCGGCAATGACTAGCCCGTCCTTTCTCACCATTCAATCTTCTCACCCGCGTGAGCGGCAAGTTCTCTGAGAAAAAGCGGGCGAAAGGCCTCGTCGCTTCTCGTATCGAACCAATCACCCGCTGACTCTCGCCATACGAAGTGGAATCCACCACCAGGCGTTGCGAGCCAGAGTTGCTCAACAGCCGGTTGTCGACTCAAAACAAACGTGACGCCGTTAACGAACTTTACGTTTAAAACACCCTCGGCCCCCGCAATATCCGGATCCGAGTCAAGGTCTTCAAGTCGTGTTTCAACGTCCTCAAATGTTTGATCGATGCATTCGTAGTATCGGGGTGATGCGGCCATTGCAGCTCCTGTTGTTCTCCGGCGACGAAACATTATTGACTCACGCAACTCGAGTCACGATCACATCCTAACAGCTGATATACTTTGTGTTTTATAAATGGTGTTTCTGGTGCGAAAACTCACTCTTCCCTGTATCGCTCTGATGCTGGCGCTGAACCTAGGGTGCGGACAGCCCGGCGAACTTCGATACCCAGATCCAAAACCCACCACTGCGAACTAACGTCTAGCATGTCAAATAAACCAAACCTTCCAAGCGGATTCAGCCTCCGACAAGGGACGCTGATGTGTGAAGACATGGCGATGCCCGCGCTGGCAGACCAGTTTTCAACGCCGCTCTATGTCTACTCTCAAAGCGCCATTGTTACTGCATTCAACGAATGGCGTGCTGCCTTCGAAGGGGCAAGGCACCTGGTGTGCTACGCCGTGAAGGCCAATTCAAATATCGCAGTCTTGAAGTTACTTGCCTCCCTAGGCTCGGGCTTTGACATTGTCTCAGGCGGTGAACTGGGTCGAGTGCTCGCCGCCGGTGGCGACCCCCAGAAAGTGGTTTTCTCAGGCGTGGGCAAATCAATGGCAGAGATCGAGTTCGCGCTCAAAACAGGCATTCGATGTTTTAACGTTGAATCGGCCTCTGAGCTTGCACTCATCGAAAAAATCGCCCGGCGGTTGGGAAAAGTTGCGCCCATTTCAATTCGAATCAACCCCGATGTCGATGCGAAAACACATCCGTACATTTCAACCGGACTGAAAGCAAATAAGTTCGGTGTCAGCGCCGACGCCGCGATCGCTCTCTATCACGTTGCACAGGACTCGTCGTCGCTAAGACCTGTGGGTATTGACTGTCACATTGGCAGTCAACTGACTGAGATTGAGCCGTTTATCGAGTCCGTTTCTCATCTGCGCGACTTAGTGCGGGCACTCGGAGCACAAGGCATTGAGCTGACACACATTGATATCGGCGGCGGCTTGGGTATTCGCTATGACGATGAGCATATTCCCAGCCCTAAACACCTCATTTCAGCCGTCCAAGATCAGCTGGGGGACCTTGCCATGGAGCTCCTCATTGAACCGGGTCGATCCATTGTGGGAAATGCAGGTGCACTGCTAACCGAAGTCATGGTGATTAAAGCCGGGGAAACGAAACATTTTGCAGTAGTCGATGCCGCAATGAATGACCTATTGAGACCGGCTTTATACTCCGCGTGGCAAAATATCGTTGAGGTAGAGACGCGAGAAGGCGATCCCACAACGTACGATGTTGTCGGTCCCGTCTGTGAGACCGGTGACTTCTTAGGTAAAGATCGGAGGCTCACGCTGGCCGAAGGGGACCTACTGGCCGTTATGGGATCAGGAGCCTACAGCTTTGCTATGTCGTCAAATTACAACACCCGCCCCAGGGCCCCTGAGATTCTCGTGTCCGGCGGAACAGCTCACGTCATTCGTGAGCGCGAACAGCTTGAAGATTTATGGGCCAGCGAACGATTGCCGGAGCACCTCGTATGAAACTCGAATTTACAAAAATGCACGGCGCAGGCAATGACTTCGCGGTGATCGATGGTGTCAGAAAGGCCGTTGAGCTGACACCGGAACACATTCAGCAGCTTGCCAGTCGACACTTCGGGGTTGGCTGCGACCAGGTTTTACTCATTGAACCACCCAAACGCCCCGATGCAGACTTTGAGTACAAAATCTTTAATGCGGACGGCTCTGTTGCAGGACAGTGCGGCAACGGCGCGCGCTGTGTCGGCCGCTTTATTCGAGAACAGCGACTCTCGGGCAGTGATGCGATTACGCTCGAGGTCGGCGGCGAGCTAAGGCGACTCGTGATCACCAAAGACCTGCAAGTCAGCGCCGATCTCGGTGCACCCAAACTGGCATTAAACGCAGTCCCGTGCTCGCTTGAGAGCACCGACATCGAGTGCGATCTGACGCTCGGTAACGTGACCTTAAAGGCCGGCATTCTGTCGATGGGCAATCCTCACGCAGTCGTTCTCGTTGATGACTGCGGGGCAACACCGGTCGAGAAGATTGGCCCGATGGTGCAAGCACTCGACGTTTTCCCAGAGGGTGTCAACGTCAGTTTTATGGAAATTGAGACGGCGAATACCGTCAAACTCAGAGTATTTGAGCGTGGGGTCGGTGAGACATTGGCCTGCGGATCAGGCGCCTGCGCCGCCGTGGTGCACGGCATCCGGCTGGGACTATTATCAACCAACGTGACAGTGACACTGCCCGGGGGTAAGCTCGAAGTGACTTGGGAAGATGAGCGCGCACCAGTGTGGTTGGCTGGACCAGCGGAAACCGTCTTTGAAGGAAAACTGACACTCCAGTGAGTTGTAAATGAGCGACGCGTCAACAGCACCAGAGGCCGTAACCGCAGCGATAGTCAGTGATTATCTGCGTGCGCACCCCGATTTTTTTGATCAACACCCAGACGTACTGGGGGATTTAAAGCTGGCGCACGTAAGCGACGGCGCAGTATCACTCGTTGAACGCCAGGTGGCCCTTTTACGCGAGCGCAATGCCGAATTAAGGCGTCGTTTAGACGGCTTAGTGGCGCGAGCAGAGCAAAATGAGGCACTGCTGCACGCGACGCAAGAAGTTATTTCATCGCTGGCAGAGCGCAGCTCCAAGGACGACATAGCCAGTCTTTTCTGCGCCCTTGTGAAAAAGAGCTTCAGCGTCGAGCTGGTGGCATTTCACTGGTGTGGTGACAATGGCGACAGCCCCTCGAACGCTGTTGCGTCGCATTTACTGGGCAACAAAAACGCCACAAGTGGTCCTCTGCGCGCTCACGAACTCAAAGCGCTGTTTGATGAAGAAGCCACAGAAGGTTCGGCCGCACTTGCGCGGCTTACAACGCGACGACAAGAGTCTGCCGTGATTGCCGTAGGTTCGGTCGACGCCACACGCTATGGTATTGGCGAAGGGACACTTTTTCTCGAATACTTAGCGGATGTCATTTCAAGCTTACCCATCAACCGACCCTCGGACTAACGCCTTGTCCGATCAAACACTGGATCAGGCAGTCGGCGAATTCCTGCAATACATTGATGTTGTCCGAGGGTACTCATCGCACACGGTTGCAAACTACCAAAGAGATCTCAAAAAGCTGATTAGCTTTTGTGCTGAACGCGGTATCTCGTGTCCTGATCAACTGAATCAATCGTTACTGAGGCAGTGGGTGGCTGTGTTGAATCGAAAGACATTATCCGCAACATCGATTCAGCGGCACCTGTCCTCCACGCGATCACTGTATAAGTTTCTCGCACGCCATAGCCCCAATTTAAATGACCCAACAGCGGGAGTGAAAGCGCCCAGAACAGCTAGAAAACTGCCTAAAACGCTCGAACCAGATCAAGTCGCTCAGCTTCTCAACCATCGCAGTGACAATGCGTTAATGGCGCGAGATCATGCGATGGCTGAGCTCCTCTATTCTGCAGGACTCCGCCTTGCCGAACTTGTCGGGGCCAACATAAACGACTTGGATAAGACCGATAAAGTGATCACCGTTGTGGGCAAAGGTCAGAAAACACGCCTGGTTCCTGTCGGCAAACCGGCGCTTACGGCGTTGTCAGAGTGGATGAAATACCGACCCTTCGGCGACGAGTCCCTCGGCTTCGACTCCCCCCTGTTCGTCACGCAACGTGGGATGCGAATCAGCCCACGCACGGTTCAGGAAAGAATCCGGCAGCTGGCGATCAAGCACGGGATGTCGCAAACAGTTCACCCACACGTCTTACGTCACGCATTTGCCAGTCACTTGTTGGAATCAAGTGGTGATTTGCGGGCAGTCCAGGAGCTACTGGGGCACGCCAACATTGCAACGACACAAATCTACACGCACCTGGACTTCCAACATCTTGCAAAGGTCTATGACCAAGCGCATCCCAGAGCACAAAAACGCGCCAAGCGCGGGACAAAATCGTGATCACTACGATTTCGTTCGACTTGGACGACACGCTATGGAATCCGCGCCCGGCACTGATTGCTGCCGATAAAGCCCAGTGGCAAGCACTGGCTAAAATGTATCCAGAATTCACCGAGCACTTCAGTCAGGATCGTATTTTTAGGTGTCGAAAAAAAGTGCTCGAAGACGAGCCGAGTATTATAGGCGATGTCACTGCACTCCGACTCGAGGTCATGATTCAACTCCTCACCTCACTCGGCATCGATGCTGAGCAGGCAGCGAGCACTGCTGCCGCGGCATTTGCAGCCTTTATGGCACGACGCAACGACGTCGTACTGTTTTCAGACGCGATCGAAGTCCTTAAACAGCTCTGCGGCACGTATCGGCTTGTGGCGATTACCAATGGTAACGCGAACGTCTTCAAGACCGAGTTGGGGGTGTTTTTTGAGCTCGCGATTCGCGCTGACGAGGTCGGCATTGCCAAGCCAGACCGCGGTATCTTTGATCTGACATGGGAACGTTTGGGCTGTTCTGCCACGGAGGTGATTCACGTGGGCGACAGCGTCGAGAGTGATGTGCAGGGTGCGCTTAACGCAGGGGTCACACCGGTCTGGTACAACCCTGACGGCGAACCCAATCTGTTGGGCGTCAATCAGGTCAGCAGTCTGACTGAGCTGCCCGCATTATTGAAAAATATCCGCGACTAAATTGCCTCTTCGCCCGTTTCTCCGGTGCGTATACGAACGACCTGCTCGAGCTCCGACACAAAGATTTTCCCATCGCCAATTTTGCCAGTACTGGCCGCCGAAATAATGGTGTCAACGATTTGGTCCAGCTGCTCGCCCGCTGTCGCTATCTCCAGCTTCAGTTTTGGTAAAAAATCAACAACGTACTCAGCACCTCGGTAAAGCTCAGTGTGACCACGCTGACGACCAAACCCTTTCACTTCCGTAACCGTTACGCCCTGCACTCCAATTTCGGAGAGCGCACTTCGAACGTCGTCAAGTTTAAAGGGCTTAATAATCGCGGTGACTAACTTCATGAAAACCTCACAACAATCTTCGGTAACGGCACATGCCGTGTGAATCGAGAGTATGGCGCAACCGGTGACGTTTATGAAGTGGACTGATCAATCATCTTACAAACCAAAAAAAACCCGGCCATAGGCCGGGTCTTCATTAGCAGCAGAAAAGCGCTAACGCCGAGCCACTGACGCCGTGCTTTTTACCGCGTCAATATCGAACCGATCGGCCTGCATAACCTTTGTCCACGCACTGGCAAAGTCACTCACGAATTTCGACTCACCGTCGTCTGCGCCATAAACCTCAGAGATCGACCGCAACTCGGAACTCGAACCGAACATTAGATCAACGGGTGTGGCCGTCCATCGTCGCGTACCTGTCTCACGATCGGTGGCAACGTAAACACCCGGAAACTCGCTCGATGCTGACCACTCAAAGCTCATATCAAGGAGGTTCACAAAAAAGTCATTAGTGAGCTCACCTTTGCGATCGGTCAACACGCCGTGTGCGGAGTCGCCGGCATTTGCGCCTAAAACTCGCAATCCACCCGTCAACGCAGTCATCTCTGGAACAGTCAAATCGAGTAGATTTGCTTTGTCGATCATCGCACCGACAGGAGACAGATAGTTCCGAGCTTCGTCGTAGTAGTTACGAAAGCCGTCCGCGACCGGTTCCAGCGCAGAGAATGACGCAACATCAGTCTGGCTTTGTGACGCGTCCATACGTCCGGGAATAAATGCAACGGTGAGGTCATGACCGCGTTTCGCGGCTGCACTTTCAATAGCTGCTGCGCCGGAAAGTACAATCATGTCGGCCATACTGATTTTTTTGCCACCGCGAGCCTTGGCATTAAATGACAACTGCACCTGCTCGATTGCCGAAAGCGTCGACCTCAGCTCAGCTGGCTCGTTCACCTGCCAGTTATTCATGGGGGCGAGTCGTATGCGCGCTCCATTGGCGCCACCACGCATATCGCTGTCTCGGTAGGATGACGCTGACGCCCATGCGGCCTTAATCAATTCAGCTTCACTCACACCAGACACTAAAACCGCCTTTTTCAGGGCGTTAACGTCCTTTTCGGTGACGAGTGGGTGATCGAGCGGTGGCACAGGATCCTGCCACATCAATACCTCGGCGGGCACATCAGAACCGACATAGCGTGCACGCGGACCCATGTCACGGTGTGTCAGTTTGAACCAGGCACGCGCGAACGCATCTTCAAACTCTTTCGGATTCTCTAAAAATCGTTGGGAAATTGCTCGGTACGACGGATCAGCTTTTAACGACAAGTCGGTCGTGAACATAATCGGTGCGTGTCGACGACCTGGCACGTGAGCATCCGGCACCGTATTAGCCGCTTGGCCATTGACAGGCACCCATTGAATGGCGCCGGCAGGGCTTTTGGTCATTTCCCAATCAAAAGCGAACAGGTTGGCTAGATACATCATACTCCACCGGGTTGGAGACGCCGTCCAAGCGCCTTCGAAGCCCGACGTGACCGTGTCCTCCGAATGCCCCTTACCACAGCGGTTTTTCCAACCGAAACCCTGTTCTTCGAGTCCTTCACCCGCAGGTTCAACAGCAACACACTCGTCGGGCTTGTGTGCACCATGCCCTTTTCCAAAAGTATGGCCACCCGCAATGAGCGCGACAGTTTCTGCATCATTCATGGCCATACGCCCGAACGTCTCGCGAATATCCTGTGCGGCAAGCTTCGGGTCGGGCGTCCCGTTAGGACCTTCGGGATTCACATAAATAAGACCCATCTGAACGGCGGCAAGCGGGTTATCGAGTTTGCGCTCTCCCGAGTAACGCTCATCCGCAAGCATCACCTTCTCAGGCCCCCAGTAGACCAAATCGGGCTCCCAGTCGTCCGAACGTCCGCCCGCAAAGCCAAATGTTTTGAAACCCATGTCTTCCATCGCCACATTACCGGCGAGAATCATCAGATCGGCCCAACTGACGTTGGCACCGTACGCTTTCTTTACAGGCCACAGCAGACGACGCGCCTTATCTAAATTGCCGTTATCAGGCCAACTATTGAGCGGTTCAAAGCGTTGCTGACCGCCCCCTGCACCACCTCGACCATCAGCCACGCGGTAAGTCCCCGCGCTGTGCCACGCCATACGAACAAAGAAAGGACCATAATGACCGTAATCAGCTGGCCACCAGTCTTGCGAGTCAGTCAGTGTTGCGCGGACATCGGCCTTGAGCGCATCAAGGTCGACCGTTGCAAACGCTGCCGCGTAATTGAAATCGGGGCCGTATGGGTTTGACTCCGGTGAATGCTGACGCAACGGTGTTAAGTCGATGCGCTCGGGCCACCAAAACTGTGGAGGCTTTGCGAATGTATTTTCCGCCTGAACTGGCACAGACATGGCCGACAAAAGCACCATCCCAGCAAGCGCGAGCTTGATTGCGTTCATGGTTGACTCCTCAAAAAAAGACGCTCTAATTTGCGGGCGCACACTCAAAGTGCATTCCCTCTGTCCATGAAAGTAATCTTGTTTCGGGGGTAGGTCCAATCGAAATAGTTGACGAACGTCATCGGATTTTCTAATGAATGGTGCGTCGATGTGGTTTGTTGGCGCAAAAAAAAGGGGGAGCCAAGCTCCCCCAAGGTCTCGCTCAAACTACTATCGGGCGGAGGTAAACTCTGGGTAGGCTTCCAAGCCACACTCGGCAAGGTCAGACCCCTCATATTCCTCTTCCTCAGTGACTCTAACTGGCGTAATAAGCCCAATTACTTTGAAGGCAACAAACGAGGTGACAAATACCCACGTGAAGATTGTGAATGCGCCGAGCAGCTGACCGGAGAACGATGAAGCATCGTTGGTCAGGGGCACAAGCAACAGCCCAAGCAAACCAACCACACCATGGACCGATACCGCGCCGACAGGGTCGTCAAACTTGAGCTTGTCCAGTCCGACAATCGAGAGCACAACGAGGACACCACCCGCAGCACCAAACACAGTGGCTTGCAGGGCTGTTGGCGTCGAGGGCTCAGCGGTAATCGCAACGAGACCCGCAAGACACCCATTCAATGCCATGGTGAGATCGAACTTACCGAACATAACTTTTGCAACCGTCAGGGCAGCAATACAACCGCCGGCAGCAGCCGCGTTGGTGTTCATGAACACGTTGGCAACCGCCGTCGCGTCAGCCACCGTAGCTGTTGCGAGTACTGACCCGCCGTTGAAACCAAACCATCCCATCCACAAAATGAATGTTCCAAGCGTCGCCAGTGGCATGTTGGCGCCCGGGATAGCATTAACTTTCCCATCAGCCGTGTACTTGCCTTTACGCGCACCGATCACCAGAACACCTGCAACGCCTGCAGCGGCACCGGCCATGTGAACGATGCCAGAACCGGCAAAGTCAGAGAACCCGTTATCGCCTAGGCTGTAGAGGTTAAATACCTTCTCACCACCCCACGTCCAATTGCCTTCCATGGGGTAAATGAACCCAGTCATGACGACAGCAAAAATCAGGAAGGCCAGGAGTTTCATTCGCTCTGCGACGGCACCGGAGACGATGGACATGGCTGTTGCCACGAACACGACCTGGAAGAAAAAGTCAGCCGACGGCGCGTAACCGTTTTCGAGGTTTTCCTCAGTAATCCCAGTGAGGGCGTAGTTTGAAAGGTCGGGGTACATAATCTCGTAGCCGACCAGCATGAACATGGTGCATGCAACCGCAAACAAAACGATGTTTTTTGTCAAAATTTCAGTCGTGTTCTTGCTTCGAACCAGACCCGCTTCAAGCATGGCGAAACCAGCCGCCATCCACATTACTAACGCGCCGCACACCAAAAAATAGAAGGTGTTTAACGCGTAACTCAGTTCAGCTGTAGCTTCCATGATGCCTCTCCTCTACGCTTAGAGCGCATCAACACCGGTTTCACCGGTGCGGATACGAATGGATTGTTCAAGTGACGTAACAAAAATTTTGCCGTCCCCAATATTTCCCGTCTGGGCTGCGCCTGAGATAGCCTCGATCGTCTGATCGAGCATCTCGTCTGAGACGGCGACTTCCACCTTTGTTTTCGGCAAAAAGTCGACGACATATTCCGCACCCCGATAGAGTTCGGTGTGTCCCTTTTGTCTGCCAAAACCTTTGACCTCACTTACCGTGATGCCTTGTACCCCGATGGTGGACAGTGCTTCTCGCACGTCGTCCAACTTAAAGGGCTTAATGACTGCAGTGACCATTTTCATGAGTTTTCTCCCTTGCAATGGCTGAAATCAAACAACGGATGAATTAAAGACTTTTGCCAATGGTCAAGATCAGAGCGGCGTCTGCCCAGTCGTAGCCATAGGCGTCTGCTTCATCGAGGTTGGTGTCTTCGTAAGTCAGCGCAAGATCAAGCCCCGCCGCTGAAGTCGACAAGGCGATCGACCAATTCATGTGGCTCGTCGCACCGTCCAAGTAGCCGGCTTCGTCGTAGTCACCTGAACCCACTAAGAAGTCGAGCGCGTACGCGTCGGAGAGTGCCACGCTGTAGGTTGCATAGGTGTAGGTGAACTTACCGGTCTCACCCCAGTACTCATCTGAGTAATTCATCCCAATGCCGAAGTCACCAAAGCTGAGCGACCCGTAAACTTCGCCGTAATCGCCGAGAAGACCTTCGTCTTGTGGGTAATCGTAATAGATGTAACCGATGTCGTACGACACGCTGTCGCTGATGTCAGCGGCATATCCGACGTAGTAGTCGAGCTCGATACCACCATTCAAACCACCACACGAATTCACTTCGTCGGCGGAGCAATCAAAGTCGACCGCTGCACCCCATGTGCCGATGTATGCACCGTTGTCAAAGGCGACGTCAAACCCGCCTTGAATTGATGGCGCGCTGTCCGACTGCGATATTCCGCGAAATTTGTAATCAGACGTTAGGGCAACATTGCCGCTCACTTCAGCTGCGAGGGCTTGCGTTGCTGGGATAGTAACGAGGACTGCAAGAGCCGCTTTCTTGAACATTGTCTTCTCCTTTTTGAGTGAAAGATCCGCGATACAACTTCAGGTGCTGAATCTTGGGATGTCCGGTTAATAGCGAGGGTCGAGCCAACCCCAATAAAAATGTTTAAAATCAATTGCTTAATAAATAATCGATGGACTTAGGAGGCGGAATCGGCATGAGGTCGCACTGCTTTGGTGCGAAAAAAGATGGGCGATGCCCAAAATTGATGCGGTATTTGGCCATGAAATTCGGATAACCTAATACAACGTAAACGTGAGACTGACTTCATGACTGAAGACCCACAAAAGCCCGACTCTACAGAGGCACTCTCCCGACTGTTTGGGAGCATTGTGAAAGAAGGGAAAACGCTGGCCGACGAGGTGTCCGGTAACGCCAAAGCCGTTGCTCGTTCGGCACTGGGAAATCTCGACGTTGTCAGTCGCGATGAGTTTGATGCTCAAGCCGCAGTGCTGCAGCGCACACGCCTGCGTGTCGAGCAGCTGGAGTCAGAGATAGACGCACTATTAACGAAGATTGAAGCCTTAGAAAGAGATCAGTAGTCAGCCGATACGCTCAGGACAGGACGTCTTGAGGAAAACAAGGAAGTTACATGTCGCTTGCCAGAGTCAAAACCCGCTGCAGACAAGGTCTCAGTGCACCCTTGGTTTCGGTTGAAATTCACTTGAGTGCAGGCTTGCCAACCATCGCACTTGTGGGGTTTTCAGAGGCCACGGTCCGCGACGCAAAGGAGCGGGTTCGCAGCGCCATACTGTCAACTGGATTTCGCTGGCCCGACTCTCGGCTCACCATCAGCATCTCCCCCGCCGCACTCCAAAAGACCGGTGCAGGCTTTGACCTTCCAATCGCAGTCGCGATTTTGATTGCGTCAAAACAACTGCCCTCATCACTTGCAGACAGTGCGGAGTTCTTCGGCGAACTCAGTCTCGACGGACGGGTACTGGAGACCAAAGGCCTTCTGGCCGCAATCGCGAGTGAGCGAGACGCAACCACGTTGGTTTATACCTCCGAGGTGAACGCCGAAGCCCTGTTTGCCGTGTGCCCTAACCTTGTGGGGCTCGCCTCACTCAAAGACCTAAAGCAGCCCGATCAGATTAAAAAAAATCGCCCTAGCACAAACGTGCCTCAGGACCGTCACTACGCCCCTACCACCATGAACCTGCCCGCCGGACAACCAGAACTCTGGCGGGTATCGGAAATCGCGGCGGCCGGGTCCCACCACCTCTTGATGTCAGGAGAACCGGGGGCAGGAAAGACAATGGCGGCAGAACTCATCAGACAACTGCTGCCAAAGCCGTCAACAAAAGAGATACTCGAGAGCCAAATTTTACTGGATATTAGTAATCAGCCTTATTCACTGGAGCGCCCTTTTCGCGCACCACATCATAGCGTCAGCACAGCCGGTCTGGTTGGAGGAACGCGTCATGCCAACCCGGGTGAAATAAGCCTTGCACACAATGGCATTTTATTTCTCGATGAACTTCCAGAATTTTCACTGGCGACCATCGAGGCGCTCCGACAGCCCCTTGAAACCGGCGAAATACAGGTGACACGAGCAGAGCAGTCGCACGTTTATCCCGCAAAATTTCAACTGGTGGCTGCCATGAACCCCTGCCCCTGTGGATTTAAAGACTCGATCGACAACCACTGCCGCTGCTCCACGGCCGCCCTGAACCGCTATGACACAAAGCTGTCTGAACCTTTGCTGGACCGAATTGACCTCTATGTTCAGGTCAAGCGCTCGAGAGTCGCTGAGATCATGGCCCCTACAACTCAGCAGGCTACGCTGCGCGCACAAGCGAAAACGAGAGTCGACAGCGCACGTGAACGACAAATCACGCGCCAAGGTGTTGAGAATGCGCGTATACCGAGCGCCCAGCTTCTGGACCTGTGTGCACTGTCGACGACCACCAAGTCTTGGCTAGAAACAACGGGAGAGCGCCTTAGGCTCTCAGGGAGAGGCCTTCATCGATGTCTTAGGGTGGCCCGAACAATTGCCGACCTCGCCAACACCGAGTCGGTGACGAGCGCAGAACTATGTGAGGCACTCGCGTATCGACGAAGTACCTGCATGCAATGATCAAACGCGTCCTTTGGAGCAACCTCGGTTGTCCACTGACGCAGTCGTGGGCTTAGAAGCCCGTGACGTACTCGGCCAGATCTTGAATATCTTCATCGCTGAGCGCGGCAGCTTGACCCCACATCAGCGCACTTTGCGCGCCGACCTGCTCGTTCGCGCGGTAAGCGGTCAAACGACCGACAATATAATCAGTGTCTCGACCCACCAGCGCCGGACCAATACCGCCGCCGCCGTTAGCGCCGTGGCATGCCGCGCAGCCGGCATACTTTGCCTCGCCAGGCAGCGACGCTTGAGCCATGTCAGCTCCAGCGGGTGCACCACCACAATCCTCTCCCGCCACACAGACGGTCGAAAAAGATTTAATACGGTCCGCAATCGATGCGCGCTGTTCGTCGGTTTGGGCAAATGCAGAAACAGAAAGCGCTAATATAGTGACAAGAAGGTATCGCATGGCTTTGACAACTCGTTTGGCAGTTTTTTGAAGCGCGCAGTATACAGACTAATGTGACCGCGAAAAAACTCGGTTGTCCAAGTAGTGCAGACAACAATGTGTTTTATTGTGCAAACAGTGGCATAAATCACACACACAATGACGACAAAAGGACTGTTTCATGAAGCTTTACACCTTTGACCCGGCACCCAACCCCCAACGCCTAAAGCTCTTCATTGATTTTAAAGGACTTGAAATAGACACCCATCAGGTCAATTTCCCAGAGGGCGAACAACGCACAGACAGTTACAAAGCGATTATTCCGACCGGGACTGTCCCCGCACTGGTGCTGGACAGCGGACGTGTTCTAACGTCTGTTTTTGCCATTACACACTACTTAGAAGCCGTGAACCCCGATCAACCGCTTTTGGGCAGTAGCGCTGAAGAAAAAGCGGCGGTCCTCGACTGGAACCATCGGTTATTTAACGATGTATTTCGAGCCACGGCAGACGTCTTTCGCAATACTAATCCAGCCTTTGTTGGTCGCGCGGTGCCCGGTGTTCTCGATACTGAGCAAATACCGGCACTCGCTGAACGTGGACAGGCGCAACTACTTTACGCGCTGAACATGTTGAATCATGAGTTAGCTTCACGTCCGTTTTTAGCCGGTGAGCGCTTTAGCATGGCGGATATCGATTTATTGGTCCTGCTCTCTTTTGCTGGCTGGGCCGCCAAGACCAAACCCGACGCGTCGCTGACTGCACTGATTGCTTGGCGCGCAAGCGCGCAGTCGGTTCTTGATACGGCCACAAGTCCCTAATGGCGTGGACGGTGCCCGGATCGTGCTGAGGCAGCAACTGGCAATACTGTTGTTGCTCAGCATAACGGCCTGCTCCCCAGCAGAAGTCGGCGCCGAAAAGTTTGATAATTACCTCCAGCGTCTGAGCCGCGTTGCGGATGTAGAGGTTGAGTCCGTGGAGGCCACGCGCAGGCCCAAGATTCCGACCTTTAGTCAAAGCCGGAGGAGCAATATTCCAAACGGTACGCTTTCACTGATCGATTTTTTATCGCTCAGCGGCTGTGCGCTACAGGCCAATATTGCGCGACGAAACACCTCTATGGGGCGAACCGCATCGGCCTCGCAGAAACTCATTCTCGATCTGGAGTTTTTACGGCTGGCACCCGCGTGCATTGAACTGCTCACCCAACAAGGTGAAACTGAGATCGCGAAGACACTGCATGACAATATCGAACTGCGCCGAACACACCTCAAACAGCGTTTGTTCACGGCGTTACTTGGCGGTCCTGAGTGGCAAGACTTCTGGCGTATACCCAACAGCTTGCTGAACTATCCTGACAATGCGAGCGGCGACACAGCACAAGCCCTTTGGATTTTATCGCAACGAGTAGAGCGTTTTTTAGACGGTCAGTGGACCGAAAAAGACGAAGATCTTGAACCGCTGCTGGCGAAATTACGCGTGAACTCGGGGGGTCAGCTGATCGAGGCTGCAAGACTGCAAACAGATAAACTCACGCGGGGCAGTGCGATAATCGACCTTGCGGCAAAACGCGGGGCCTACTGTCATCGGGGTGCGATAACCGATGTCGGCACGGTGACCAAAACCGTCGTCGCAAAATATTTCGCTGGCGATGTCCAAACCTGGTCAGCACGCGTTTCTCAAAGACACTATGAGATTCAGACACCACTCCTAGCACTTGAGACCCGTCTCAAGGACGCACTGCCTGGCGCGTACGTGGTGTGGAGACAACACCGCGAAGACCTGTTAGAGCAACTCTACGCGGCCCCTAGACAGCACGTACTGAGCGCGCAAGCGCTGCTCAATGACTGTTAAGTACCCAAAAAGAGGTGTCAATGACGCGCCTTCGCTCTGGTATATTGAGCACACTAACGACAACATCAGGCTTCTGAGAGTCCCATGATCAAGCTTATTACTTCCGCGCTTCAACCCAGCTTGTGTAGCGCGTCAGAGCAACAATCAAAGCCGCTGAGGGTGGGTCTTTTCCAGATGAGATGGGACAGCGATCCAAAGGCCCATGTCGCAAGACTTCACGAAGGTGTTGCCACCTGCGCACACGCGGGCGCCGAGCTTGTGTTCCTGCCCGAGCTCACCTTAAGTCGTTATCCGGCTGACAAACGACCGCAGGGTGACAAAGATCGTCAACCAGAGCGCCTCGAAGACGGTCCTACTGTCGCATTTGCACAGGAGGCCGCGCGCGCTAATGACGTCTTCGTGCAGGTCTCACTTTACGAGCAAGCGGACCGGGACGACGGCTTGGGTTACAACACCGCGGTTCTTGTGGGGCCCAGTGGCAAGATTGTTGCCCGCACACGTAAGCTACATATTCCAGTGACCGAGGGCTACTTTGAAGACTGCTATTTTGCGCAAGGTCCTAACGAAACCCCTTACCCGGTCCACAGTGTTGCCACAGACAATGCCGATGTGCAGCTGGGTTTACCAACCTGTTGGGACGAGTGGTTCCCCGAGGTTGCACGCAGCTATGGTCTCGGAGGGGCAGACCTCCTTTGCTACCCCACGGCAATCGGCTCTGAGCCTGATCACCCAGACTTCAATACCCGCCGTCTTTGGCAGTCTGTGATCGTGGGTCATGCGATCGCAAATGGATTGTTTATCGCCGTGCCAAATCGTACCGGTATTGAAGGCCTCATTCGTTTCTACGGCGGCAGTTTTATTGCTGACCCTTTCGGCCGAATCTTGGTGGAAGCACCCGAGGACGAGGAAGTGGCCCTGGTGAGTGAAATTGATCTTAGCCAGCGACAAGATTGGCTTCAGCTCTTCCCATTTTTTGCGACACGGCGCCCCGACACCTACGGGCAACTCACCGAACCCGTCATCAATCCACGTACGTCTGACGGACACGGCGCAACAGGCCCCATACCCGGCCTGCCCGGCGCTTAACGCCATGAGTCAGTGGAGCATGCCGCCCGAATGGGCGCCTCATAAAGCGACGTGGATGGGCTTCCCTACCGGCGCCTATGAGACTGCGGGCGTGAGCAATGACGACGTATTCGACGCATGGTCAGCTGTTGCTAACACCATCTCCGAGCACGAGAGTGTCCACATGCTCTGTCACCCAGACCAGCTCAGCATTGCTCGAAAGAAAATTTCAAGTGCCGTCACAATTCATGCGCTTGAGATTGACGATGCCTGGCTGCGCGATTCAGGCCCCACCTTTGTCGTGAATAACGACAGGCTGGGTGGCGTTGATTGGGTGTTTAACGGCTGGGGCGATCACACCGCCTTCGACTGGAGCCACGATGCCAATATTGCATCAGAGATCCTGCGAATGACGGGTGCAGAGCGGCGGCCATCGCCTTTAGTCAATGAGGGCGGTGGTATTGCTGTTAATGGTGAGGGTGATGTGCTGCTAACTGAGACAGTGCAACTCGATCCCGGGCGCAATCCCACAGCGAGCAAAACATCGGTCGAACAAGAAATTCATCATCAACTGGGTACCGAGCGCGCCGTGTGGTTTGAGCGGGGTCTCTGGCGTGACTACCAAAACCATGGCACTCGTGGCCACATCGATATTGTCGCCGCGTTTGTACCGGATGGATCGGTGCTCTTGCATCGCCAGTTCGACACCAGTCACCCAGACAGCAAGCTTTGGCAAATTCAGTGCCGCGCACTCGAAGAGGCCGGCTTTAAAGTGCGTGCATTACCTGCCCCTCGAATAGCACGCGATAACGTCGACTGGGTGGACTACAGCTATGTCAATCACTACGTGGGCAATGGTTTTGTCCTACTGCCCGCCTTTCGTGACCGTACCGACGAGCACGCGGTCGAAATTTTGAAAGACTTGTACCCTGACCGTCATGTCACTAATTTGGATGCACGGGTGTTATTTGCCATGGGAGGAGGGATACACTGTATCACTCAGCAGCAACCTTTGGTCGTGTAGCAACCAACGACCTCCACGTCATTAGCTAATTACGGAACGATCGATGTTTACATACTTAAAGCCCGGTATTCGCGAGCGTCTTGCCCAAGAAGAAAAACTCTTTAGGGTCGACTCTGACGGGATTCGGCTTCCTATTGACGGCAGTAACTCAGTGTCTTCAGAGCAGCGCCTTGTCAACCTACTCGGACCCATACCGTTGCCGCTGGCGAGGGGTGAGGAACATCCAGAGGCCAAGTGGTACGCCACTGTGCGTGCGACAGAGTTGGCTGAAGTCGAAAACCTCGCCTCAAACTTACGGGAACAAGGCGGCCAACACTTATTTGCTCACCTTGCTTCGAGCATGGCCGTCAATAGCGTTCTCGAAATTGGACCCGCCGCGACGTCTGAGTCGCCGCTGGTTCGCGTGCATTCGTCTTGTCTGACGGGCGACGTATTTGGCTCGCAGCGCTGCGAATGCGGACCGCAATATGAAGCGGCGATCGATCGTATCGCACAAGATCCAGACGGCGGGTACCTCATTTACATGGCCGGTCACGAGGGTCGAGGCATTGGTCTTTGGGCAAAGGCCGCCACATACCTCTTGCAAGACGCGGGCGAGGATACCTATCAGGCCAATCGATCGCTCGGACTGCCCGACGACTGCCGCGACTTCAGTGACGCCGCGTCTCTGCTCAAATATTTTGGTCGCGGTCGACCCATTCGACTACTCACCAACAACCCCAAAAAAATGAATGACCTCACTGAACTGGGTGTTCAAAATCTGACCCGCGAAAAACACGTGTCGGGTGTGAACGACTGCAACAGACGCTATTTAGAAGCGAAGCGTGACTGGGGCCACGGTCTCGATAAGGATGATATTAGTTAAGCCACTCTGGAAGAGGCTGGCTGCCCAGCGAAATCTCCATTGTATTGTCAGCAGCGCCTTGACTCGGTCGGCCCACCATTTCGTCGTAGGCGCTTCGCTGCCGCAAAACCGATTCAACCTGACCGAATTGCTTGATTTGACGCTGCATCGACAGCAGGTTCGTCGTTTTTAGAGGCTTCCCCGTATTGTCCGCAATGAGGTGTTCTACGCCGTCTACTTGCACAAACGCGATGTACAAACTCAAGTCCACTGATTCAATAATAAACCGATCAATGCCTGATTTTTGCCGTATTTCTTTGAGCTTAAGCTTCACAATGGCTGCCTGTTTCGTCGTTGGAATAAGTTCGCGGAGATATACGCCCAGTCACTTCGCATGGTTTTCACACCGCCACCTTGCGATGACAGGCTCGAGAATATCGAGCCCCTTGTAATGCCTCAAATCATGAGGCGCCGCGTCAACCGCCGCCCAGAGGGACTCCAACGCACCATCACACTGTTTTAAGGCGGCCAGAGGGCAAATGTGTACACGTATGGTGAAGGCAATAGCACCAGTGACGGGCAGCCGTCGCAGCGACTGGCGTTCAGCGCGGTACCACAGGGCATCTGACGACGCGGTCAGCGCCCACTCGTCTCGTGACAAATACTGCGAGTGGGGCATCAGTGACCAATTAAATCGTTGTACGAAGCGATCGAGCGGTAATCTCGTAAAGAAACGATCAATTTGAGGACCCATGTCGGCATTGAGGCGTGGAATCGGACCGTGAACCTCGGCCATCGTTTGCCCTAATTTTTCTTCCAGACGCCAATCACTTGGGCTGCACAGCGAGGCCGCCATTAACCGGTAAATACCTTGCGCATCCGACTGCATGACCACCAAGTCATCAGCGACCTCAAGTGATGCCCGCCACAAGGCGTCTTTGTCCGACACAGAACAACCACGCCCAAGATAAGTCGTCACCGCATCGGCCAACTCACAAGCCGCATCCATGCCGTTAGGGAGCACCGCATAGACGCGATCACCATACTGCTGGCGCACCTGCCGCTTGTAGTCTCGCCAGCCGCTTGTGCTCACACGATCAACCCAAGGTCCTTCCATTGCACTGAGTCCCATCGACACAATTCGGGGGTCCTGACAGTGCGGCAGGAAAACGGGACTTGCTTCTACCCGTGCAAAAGATGGACGCTTGTGGGGGAACCGGTCGTCTTGAGGAATCATGCGCGCATGATGCCAGAGCTTACTAATGTCACTATCACGTCAAGAGAAAAAACTCTGGACGAACTCCCAACATACAGCGGCGTCTACCGTTTCTTTTCTGACGCGTCGACGCTCCTTTATGTCGGCAAAAGCGTCGACATTCGTGCACGCGTCAACTCTCACTTTCAAGAGGGCCGCAAAGCAGGCCGCCACCAGCGCATCATGTCTCAAGTCACGCGCATTGAAACTCAGCCCACCGCAGGCGAAGTTGGCGCGTTGCTAATCGAAAATGCAGCCATTAAAGCCGAAACACCGCTTTATAATCGTCGTCAGCGTCAGGTCCGAAAGCTTTGGACCGTGCACCTTCAGCGGTCAAACGATAACTTCCTGCAGCCAGTGGCCGCCGACTTTTCGCCCTGGGGTGAACGTGCGAAAGACAGCTACGGTCTATTTCACAATCGTCGTCACGTCGACAACACGATTCGAAGGCACGCGAAAGATCAGGGTTTGTGCCTAAGAATGCTTGGTTTGGATAGCGGCAAAGGGCCCTGCTTTCAATACCAGCTCAAGCGCTGTGACGGTGCCTGTGCTGGCGTCGAAAGTGCCGAGGAACACAATGGACGCCTACTGTCGGTGCTCGATGGTGATCGTATTGCAGCATGGCCATTCGCAGGCCCGCTGTTCCTCGTCGAGCGCAATATTAAACCCCTACCCCAACAGCCCAGTGAACAATTTCACCTCGTTAATCACTGGTCTTGGCTGGGCTGCTTTTCGAATCCCACCATGGGACAGGCGATCTCAAAAGACAGCAGCCAAACGGTATTTGATCGTGACGCCTACCGAATGCTGATCAGTGCACTGAGAAAAGGGAAACTTGAGTTGCTCGATGCGACGTCACTGCAACCGGTGGATAATCCGATGCTCGGTCGTGACGTTAACTGATGGCCATTAACGTCGTTTGGTTCAAACGAGACCTTCGCCTGTCAGATCATGCGGCGCTCGAGCTTGCGAGCCGCTTACCGCAAAAGTGCCTACTGCTCTATATTCTCGAACCGGCACTGTTAAGCAATAGTCACTACCGCGGACGTCATTGGCAGTTCATTGCGCAGTCCCTGCGCGATTTACAACAAGTCCTGAATGCATCTGGCCGCGAAGTCGCCGTGCTTGAGGGAAATGCCGTAGCGCTTTTAAATGAGCTCGATGAGCGACTGGGTATCGTCAATCTACTGTCCTACGAGGAGACTGGGCTAGACGTGACGTTCCAGCGCGACCTGGCCGTGGCCAAACTTTGCGATGCTAAAGGTATCGTATGGCGTCAGTTTCAAACCAACGGTATCGAACGCGGCCGACACAACAGAACGGGCTGGAATAAGTCATGGCACCGCGTCATGACCAGCCCCTGTCATACGGTTCCCGTCACTCGATTAAACACGGTGAGCCTGTCTTCAGAGCCGGTGTTTACGGCACTTCGCTCTGCAAAATACGAAACATGGTTAACGGCACGAAGCGACCTTCAACAGGGCGGCCAAACTCAAGCACAACAAGTCTTAAGCAGCTTTCTGACTGAACGCGGATGGGGTTATCAGAAATTTATCTCCAAGCCCGAAAACAGTCGAGTGCACTGCTCGCGACTGTCTCCCTATTTGGCGTGGGGAAATCTCAGTATGCGCCAGGCCTATCAGGCGTTGCAGCAACAAGAAAAAAGGCACGGCTGGTCTCGCGCCATGAATGCCTTTGAGTCTCGTTTACACTGGCACTGCCATTTCATTCAGAAATTTGAAATGGAATGCCGAATGGAGTTTGAAGATATTAATCGCGGCTATGCTGAGCAACCTCGAGGTCACGATGAGCGCCTTGTTGAGGCTTGGAAAGCCGGTGTGACAGGTTTCCCTCTAATCGATGCAACCATGCGCGCCCTCAAAGCAACGGGCTACGCCAATTTCCGCTCTCGGGCAATGCTGGTCAGTTTCCTCACACATCATCTGTGGCAAGACTGGCGCATGGGGGTCACCCATCTCGGCTCACTATTTCTCGACTTTGAACCCGGCATTCATTACCCACAAATGCAGATGCAGGCTGGGGTCACAGGCATCAACACTATCCGCATCTACAACCCCGTTAAGCAGTCGCTGGACCACGATCCCGACGGTGTTTTCATCCGAAAATGGGTTCCTGAGCTCAAAGATCTGCCAACACCGCTGGTCCACCAGCCCTGGCTCATGTCGCCGATTGAGCGAATGCTGCAGCCCATCGACTACCCCGAACCCATTGTCGATCTAAAATCGTCGTACCAGCGCGCACGTGACACCTTGTGGGGGTTAAAGTCAGATCCCATGGTGAGGCGAGAAAGAGAGCGTATACTTCAGCGACACGTCGAGAGGCGTTATCAAAAACGCTTCGAGGAATCGAGAGCAGACTGAATTGACAAGCGAGCACGGGGGTCAAATGCGGGCGTTCATGATAGCCGGTGGATTAGCAGCGACTACGCTCGTTGCAGGCCTCATTTGGTTCAGCGCTCAACTGACCACCCAGAGAGCACTTGAGACCGTGACGACCCAACTCAGTGACCTGGGGTTTAAGGCGTCGACTCACGGTGAGTCTTCACTCGGGATTTTTCCAGAAGCGTTTATCAAGATTGAAGGGGTTTCGATCGTCATCGCTGAGACCGATGAGGCGCCCGAGCCGAGGCTTGCTATCGAGGGCCTGCGCTCCGAACTGTCTTGTCTTGCTGAGATTGAGTGGCCCAGCCGATGTCCACGTATGACGGACGCCGGCAGCCCTCGATTGTGGTCTGCAGTCGATGTGTCGACCATTTTGCAACAAGGCTTTAGAAGTCGCTTGAACGACGCGCTTAATATTAAAGATCCCACGAACCAAATACAGTCGCTGCTGAAGCGAATAAGGTAATCATGCAGACACCGCACTGGCTACATTCCTACCAAGAACTCGGAAACGCGTATACCAATAGTGCGAGCCCTGAGCCTGCAAGCGCACCCGAGTGGATGGCGTGGAACGAGGCACTCGCGTCCGCGATCAAGTGGCCTACACCATGGCGGCAAACTCAAGCCGCACTCAGCGCCTTTGCCGGACAAGGTGAACTCAGTGGGTCAAGACCCTCGGCCTCGGTCTACGCGGGACATCAGTTTGGGCAGTACAACCCGCAACTGGGTGACGGCAGAGCGATTTTGCTGGGTGAATGGCCCATCAGTGAGGTCGAGCGTGTCGATATTCAGCTCAAGGGCGCCGGACAAACGCCCTACTCACGCGGTGGTGACGGCAAGTCTCCTGTGGGTCCCGTGGTGCGCGAATACCTTGTTTCCGAGGCGATGCATCATCTAGGTGTCCCAACGACTCGCGCATTGGCTGCGATCGCCACAGGCGACCCCGTATACCGGTCCTACCAAGAGCCGGGTGCCGTCCTGGTCCGCGTGGCCAAAAGTCACCTGCGATTTGGCAGTATTCAATATTTCGCGATGACAAAGGACGGCGAGGGCTTAGCAGAGCTTGTGAGCTATGCGGCGGATCGCCATTTTGCCGACAGCGTCTTGGCTAAGAACGCGAAGACTGTGGAAGCTAAAGCTGAAGTTTTACTCGAAGAAACGGTCAAACGAATCGCCACACTCATCGCGCAGTGGCAGAGTCTCGGCTTCGTTCACGGCGTCATGAACACTGACAACATGTTGCTCTCCGGCGAAACGATTGACTATGGACCCTGCGCGTTTATTGACACCTTCAAGGCCGATGCCAAGTTTAGTGCCATAGACACTCAAGGGCGTTACCGACTCGCCAATCAGCCCGGCATTGCGCACTGGAACACGAGCGTCCTCGCATCGTGCCTCCTCAAAGTGCTTAATTCAAAAGAAGAGGCCGCGGTGGCCTACGCACAGACTGTTGTTGACGAATTTCCAAGCTGGTACACCACCGCCTATAAATCTCAGATCGCCGTCAAACTGGGACTCGACGCGTTCCGTCCTGATGACACTCAATTGCACGATCAGTTTTTAACCGTGCTGGAACGAGACGCGCTGGACCATACTCTGGCCTATCGCTGGCTTGTTCATGAGGCGCTTCAGGACGGTGGGCATACGCCCATTAGTGAGTTGTTCACGCCCAGTGACGGTCTGCGCACGTGGGTCAAAGACTGGCAGTTGCGACGCGCTGACAATAGCGTAGAAAACTCAGAAACGGCGCACAAGATGCAACATGCAAACCCTGTAGTCATTCCGCGCAACCACCAGGTTGCCGAGGCGATTGCACGCGCCGAGACTGGCGACTACGACTATTTGCAGTCGGCCTTTGAGCGATGGAAGCAACCCTACGAGTGGCAGGACAAAGACAAGAATTGGGCTGCTGCACCCGAGCCTTCAGAGCGCGTTCACCAGACGTTCTGCGGCACTTAATAAGGCCATCCTTGTAGAGTTTTCGTGGCTCAACCGCGCGGGGGCCTTTATAATCGTGCGTCGGAAATTTGGAGAGTCGGGTGAAAACAGCGTTTCTTGGGAAAACAGTCAGCGGTCCTTTCACTATTCCGTCTGGAATCGTGTCGACCGCACCCAGCATCATTCAACGAATAATGGATGAGCTCCCAGAAGTTGGCGTGATTACAACCAAGAGTGTTGGCCCCGTGCCGCGCACAGGTAATCGCGAGCCGGTCTACAGCCAATACGCTCCAGGCTGCTTTGTTAATGCAGTAGGACTGACCAATCCCGGCGCCGAAGAGGCTCGCAGAGGTTTTGAATCGCTCTCCATTCCAGAAGACCGATTCTTACTGGTCTCTATTTTTGGCGGCAGCATCGAAGAATTTGTGTCCGTGGCAAAAATCCTTGCACCTGTGGCCGACGGATTGGAACTCAACCTATCCTGCCCTCACGCCCAAGGTTATGGCATGGCCATGGGGCAAGATCCTGAAATGGTCGCGGCCATTGTGAGCGCCGTCAAAGCAGCTGTGGACGTCCCTGTGATTCCAAAGCTAACGCCCAACGTCGACCGTATCGAAGATATAGGACGCGCCGCACTGCAGGCCGGTGCTGATGGGCTATGTGCCATTAATACCGTAGGACCCGGCTACACCGAGAGTCACGGCCACCCGGTTCTTAGTAATGGAATGGGCGGAATGTCCGGTGGTGGTGTCCTACCGACGGCACTCAAGTGCATTCGTGCTCTAAAAACAATCACTGATAAACCCATTATCGGCTGTGGCGGTTTGTCTACCGCCGACGATTGTCGCGCGGCGATGAATGCCGGCGCATCAATTGTAGGCGTTGGATCGGCGCTGAGCGGCATGGACACACAAGGTATGAACGGCTTCTTCCGCCAGCTCCAACGAGATCTTGAGACAGGCGGTAATAAAGCAAAGGCCGAGCTAAATCTCGACTTAGACATGGACTTTAGTGCGTTCAAAGTAGTGACTAACGAGCCCGTTTGCGATGACATCACCGTTGTCACGCTAAATGGCAACATCAATATTCAACCGGGTGAATACGTTTTTGTTTGGATTCCGGGTGTGGGTGAGAAGCCGTTTTCCTGCCTCACCGACGCACCACTTCGCCTCGCTGTCATTGATGTTGGACAGTTCACTCACGCGTGTTACGCGCTTGAGCCGGGAGACGATGTCTATATTCGCGGGCCGCACGGCGCCCCTGTGCTTCCAAAGGATGACGCCCACGTTGTCTGCGTGGCGGGAGGAACAGGACTCGCCGCGGTCTACCAACTCGCCCGCGACTTTGGTTCGCAGGAGAAACCCGCACAGATTTTTGCAGGTGCACGCAGTGCAGATCGCCTCTACTTTATTGACGAGTGCCGCGCGATTGCCGATGTGCACATCGCAACTGATGACGGCAGTGCAGGATTTAACGGTCGAGTCACAGACGCGTTGCGATCGTATCTTGACACCCTCGACGCTGAGACACTGGCTCGAACAGAGTTCTACAACTGCGGACCTGAACCCATGATCCATGCGGCCGAGGCGGTGCAGCGAGACTTTGTTGAGCCGGCCAAAATGTTCAGTGCTATCGACTACACCACAAAGTGCGGTGTGGGTATTTGTGGCGCCTGCGCCTCACCCGATGGACGACGAATCTGTGTCGACGGACCCTTTATCAACACCCAATAAACTCACACACGAATAAGAGAGAGAACAATGGGAGCTAAACTTGTCGCTATTTCAACCGCTGTGACACTGACTGTACTGGCAGTCGCGTGGTTAGGTGATCAAACTGGAGCCACGCTGTATGGCTTACCCCTCATGGCGGCCATGGCGCTGGGGGTATTTGGGGTCCAGTGGGTCGGTCTGATCCACGCGCGCTTGTTCGAAACCGAGCACTACTTTGATCTTGTTGGCAGTCTGACGTACGTCACCGTCACGATTTTCGCGATTCAACAGGCTGTGGACTTTGGACTGCGCCAGCAACTCATCGCGGGCGCCGTCGTGGTCTGGGCAGTGCGGCTTGGACCCTTCTTGTTTATGCGCATTAAAAAAGCGGGCGAAGATCAGCGATTCAGAAAAATAAAACTGTCGACACCGCGCTTCTTACTCACTTGGACACTGCAAGGCACCTGGGTATTTATCACCGCAGGCGCTGCGCTTGCCGCCATAATGACGCCAAATGCTAACGCGCTGGAGCCCTTATTTTTTATAGGAGCCCTCCTCTGGGTGTGTGGTTTTGCCATTGAAGTGGTGGCCGACCGTCAGAAGAGCGCGTTCAAAGCGAACTCCGAGAATGAGGGTAAGTTCATCAATACGGGTATTTGGGCTCGATCACAGCACCCGAATTACTTTGGTGAAATCGTACTTTGGGCCGGTGTTGCCGTCATGGCATTACCCTCCCTGTCGGGCAGTGCCCTGATCTTCTTAATCTCGCCAATATTTGTGGCCCTGCTGCTAACGCGGATCAGTGGCGTACCGCTTTTGCGCAAAACAGCGGCGGCTCGCTGGGGTGACGACCCCGACTATCAGGCCCATCTGAAAAATACGCCGGTACTGATTCCACGGCTATTTTAAAGTCGTTGGGACAACCACAAAAAAGCCGGCATTCGCCGGCTTTTTTATTACCGGTGTCAGCCCGCTAGCTGTACGACGCATTAAGGCCCGCCAAGCAGGCGTGGAACCCTTCCATTGTTGACGTCACCACTTCTGCAGCACTTCGTGACTCATGAATACGACCCATCACCTGGCCCGTCAGTGGTATAGCGGCCTCTAAGTCACCACCGAAATACAAGTCCAAGATATTAGCCATATGCTCAAACGGCTGAAATTGCCCCAACAGCTCAAGCTCTCCTGTTCGCCCAGTACGCATCGCTCGCAGGGCCGGGCGACCCTGCTGATTTAAAAACACCGTGTCGGTCTCTTTCCCATCGTAAATGGCTTGCTTCCAGTTCTGATGCACAGGCGAATCAGCGCAGCTAAGCATCGCTGTTCCCAACTGTACGCCCTCCGCGCCCAGCGCAAAGGCCGCCGCCATAGTTGGACCGTCACAAATACCACCGGCGGCAATAATGGGCACGTCGGTTCGTTCGCGAATAAGGGGCAGTAAGACCATGGTTGATACCGGTCGCGGATTTTTGAAGCCACCCCCTTCGCCCCCTTCAACAACCAAGCCGTCAACACCCGCATCAAGCGCCTTAAGTGCCATGTCGAGTGTCGGCACCACGTGAAACACTTTAATCCCGGCCGCCTGAAAGTCTTTGGTGCAAAGGTCAGGACTGCCCGAAGACGTGGTGACGAACTTGAGACCCTGCTCAATCACAAAATCGATAACGCCGGCTCCCTTAACAAATGCCAACGCCACGTTCATTCCGAAGGGCTTGTCGGTGAGTTCATGCATCTTAGCCACCTCACCCTTGATCGCGTCAAACTCACCCGACGAGGTTTCTATAATCCCCATTGCACCCGAATTCGATACTGCTGAGGCGAGCTGGGCACGTGCAATCCAACCCATTGGCGCCTGAAATATCGGGTAATCAACACCGGTCATTAGGGTAATGCGATTTTTAATCGGTTTTGGCGTCACATGCGCTCCTTATGATGAAAATTAGCCGAGCCAACATACCGGACGCGTAGTCGCGGTCAAGCAAATAGCGATAAGCTGTCACAGTCATACCTGATAATCGCTCCCGCCCGTTTTAGGAAGCCCACAATGAATATCCATCGTTTCGCCGCTTTAGGTTTACTTTTTTTGCTGACCCACTCAGTGCTTGCAGCAGACACACGCGAGCTTCGCTTTCCGGACCTGAAGGATGGACGCCTCGTACTGTCCGTCGACACGCACACGCACAGCGTATTTTCAGATGGCCATGTGTGGCCCACTGTCCGCGTCTGGGAAGCCAATAAAGACCGGCTCGATGCGATGGCCATTACGGAGCACCTCGAGTACCAACCGTATCGCAAAGACATTCCGCATCCAGACCGAAACCGTGCATTTGAACTGGCAGCCAAGGAAAACAAAAAGGGGCGAGAGCGCACAGACCTATTGCTCATAGCGGGCGCTGAAATTACTCGGAAATATTCGCCCGGCCATGTAAATGCATTGTTTATCGACGACGCAAACCCCCTGCTGACCACCAAAAACCGCAACGAAGAGACTTACGCAAATGCGCGTGACGCACTGCGCGAAGCCAAGGCGCAGCAAGCGTTCATGATCTGGAATCACCCCGCTTGGCAGAACGACTTCCCCGACGGTGTCATTAAAATCTCTAAAAAGCAGCAGGCGTTATTTGACGAAGGTCTCATTCACGGCATAGAAGTCGCCAATGGCGAGTACTTTAACGACTCGTCACTCCAGGTGGCACTCGATCACAACCTCGCGATCATCGGCGCATCGGATATCCACGGTTTGATCGATTATGACTATGACATCACTGCAGGGACTCACCGCACGGTCACACTCGTCTTCGCTGAGGAGCGCAGCGTCACGGGAATTGCTCAAGCGCTGTTCCAGAAACACACCGTGGCCCTTTACGACCGTCAGTTTATCGGGCGTGAAGCCGAGCTTGACGCACTGTTTAATAGCTTCGTCAGTTTCGAGCGCCTCCCGTCGCGACGCAAGGACCGGCAGCAAACCACTGTGCGCATTCGCAACGCGGGCCCTATTGCCATTGAACTGAAGGTCGCTGGAAACATTAGCCTGAACAAGTCTGTGGGCTACGTCACTGTGCCGGCCAACGGCGCCACCGTAATAACAGTCCTTGATCGCGCCGCCAACGAGCCAATCGACCTAGAGCTGGTTTGGGTAAACAGTTGGCAAGCACCAAAGACGCACGCGTCTGTTCAAATTAGTCTTTAGGGTTTGACTGAAGTTGAGACACTGTGCCCGAGGCATCATTCCTCAGGCACAGTTTGCTGAGCACTAGCTCGCGTCTAAGTTGCTAAACGTTACACCCGGCTCAGACGCGCGTGAAAGTACGCTCGATCTAAAGCACGGAGTGGTCAGGCTTTGTTCTCAAGCCACCACTCCATTTCCTCAATGTGATCCTTGCCAAAGAACTGCTCGTCACCCACGAAGAACGCCGGGATACCAAAGACACCGCGATCAACCGCAGATTGGGTATTGGCCATGAGCTGTGCTTTGACGTCGGGATCTTGTGTGGACTCCAGCAGCGCCTGACCATCGAAACCGGCATCGTTGAAGGCCTTCACGAATACGTCGGGATCGTCCATTTTTAGACCGCTCTCCCACATCATCTTCACGCCCGCCTCAACGTAAGCATCAACCGAATGGTCTTTGCCGTAGGCCACGCACGCGCGCATGAGTAACAGCGTATTCACCGGAAAATGCGGATTCATAGCAAATTGGGTCAGCTCATGACGTTCACAATAGCGCTCGATCTCACGCATGAACATAGCGTTCTTACCGGAGACACCCGCAAAATTCATCATAGGCGGCTGGTTATTGGTCGATTTAAAAATCCCCCCCAGCAGACAGGGCGTAATCTTGAGTTCCGCGCCGGTGCGCGCCGCCACCGCCTTCACCGTAAAGTAAGAGAGGTACGCATTGGGACTGCCAAAATCAAAAATAAACTCGATGGACTTACTCATGGGGCAACCTCTGGTAATTATCAAAACAGGCGCCTAGTAGGCCAATAATTGCCGGGGCTGTCTACCGTGAGAGGCGAACTAAAGTGACGGTGTATTAAGACGTCGCGATGATCAGAGCAACCAATAAAACGAGCTGACTCATATTAATTACAACCGATAGCTTGTGTCCCCGCTCAAAGGTGTCGCCCGATTTTTTATCGCCTGCAAGCTGTGCGTCTCGCGCCGTATTAATACGGGGTAACAAGCCCTGACGGACCCACAAGGTCGACGCACTCACGGCGCAACAGACCAGTGCGCCAACGCTCAAGGCGGCACCCTCGCTTAGTTGGTACATCACCGCAGCAGCAAGGCTCAAAATGATCATGAAGACGTAGTAGCGTGGGAACATCGCTCGCAGAAACGCACCTGCCTGCGCCTCAGGCAAGGACGCGAACACCACGGGCGCGACCACACTGGGGAAGAACAGCATGCCTCCTAAAAGCAACAACACCAGCGCCTGTGCAATATCAACCATGCTTGACCTCTACCGCTTATATTGTGTCGGGCAATAACCTCGCCCCACATCAAAGCCGCGTAACTTTCGGTGCTTAGTCACTCGACCCGTTACTCGTTTTCGCCAGAGCCGAAATGAGCTGGGCTTCATGTGGCGACGCATGAGCTTAATGGTCTCTGACTCACAAAGACCAAAGGTGGTCTCAATGACCTCAAATGGCGTGCGGTCTTCCCACGCCATTTCAACGACGCGTGAGATTTCGGGTTCGGTTAATAGAGGCTTTACAGACGACATGTGCCTACTATAAAACGCGATGCCCGATGAAACGGCGATCGTCGTGGGTCTGTTCGGCTTGTTCGATCGAGACTCAGGCAAGCGCTCACAACCGAGTTGATGAAAAAGAAGATTACTCTGAAGTAACCAGTTGGCAGTCGCGCCAACCTCGAAGCGCGCTCACCAACCACCACGCCTCCACCCGAGTCATCTCCTCCAAAGCCAAAGATCGCAGTTCAACCTGGCCCTCCCGTAACAAGCACTCCCTGAAAACCCCAGGGAGAAGACCATCTTGGACGGGCGGTGTATAAAGTTTACCGTCGAACTGATAAACCACGTTGGCGATCGAGCTTTCGGTGACGTTTCCCTGTTCATTGAACAACAAGGGCGCACAGTGCTTGCCTGCCTCACTATCGGCACGCGCATAGGCCACTCTGTGGCTGGTTTTGTGACTTAAAAACGGATCAGCCGAGCTTATAGGCGTCGTAACCAACTTAAGCTGCACCGGTACCGCGGATGGATCGTTTACTGGAAGCGACGCAAGTGTGTGACTCAAGACCCCCACTCGATCGAGAGCGAGCCGCAATCTTGCACCGTGTGACGCATCGATAAGAGAGAGCGCTTGCGTCAGGTAGTATTCGGCGGACGCCCGGTCAAAACCAAAGTTCCAATAACGCGCGGATTCTTCCAGTCGATCCAGGTGCAGTGGCAAACGCAAAACACCCTGATCGGTCACTTTCATGGTTTCAAACAGATGAAAATCAGGACTGGGCTGACTTAAAATTCGAGCCTTGGCATCCAACTCATGAAACTCATCAGTGGGGACCGAATCCCAAATAATCCCGCACCCCACGCCAAACTTTGTCTGGTCGAACGCTTTTTGCCACCAAGCGGTGCGAATAGCGACATTAAATACGGCGTCACCACAGGGGCTGACATGACCAATGGCACCGGTGTAAATTTCCCGGGGGGAGTCCTCAAGCTGGGTTATTAACTTCATTGCCGCATGCTTTGGCGCACCAGTAATCGATGCGGCCGGAAACAGTGCTGTGAATATTTCAGTGAGACTGGGTGTCGCCTCACTGACAACCGTCGACGTCATTTGCCAAACGCTAGGGTAGCGCTCGACCGTAAATAGTGACGCGACCTGCACGCTCGCCTTGTCCGACAATCGAGCCATATCGTTTCGAACCATATCGGTAATCATGACATTTTCAGCACGATTCTTTACCGAAGCGTGAAGCCAAGATGCAACCTCTGCATCCTTCGAATTATTAACCCCCCTTTTGACCGTCCCTTTCATGGGCTTACTGACGACCTGACCATCTGTGCGACTAAAAAACAGCTCAGGCGAGGCGGACACTACGGAAAATTCATCGCCTTCTAAAAATGTCGCATAGGGCATGTCTTGTGCGAGTCGAAGAAAGTCGTTGAAGTCGATTCGACGGGCGCTTGCGAGTCGCGAGGTGAGGTTAATCTGATAAACCTCGCCCGCGGCGATGTGTTCACGAATTTTTTCGACCTTCGTCTCAAACGATATTTGTGACTCCGAAAGCACCCAATCATGGCCATCATCGGGAGATAGGCGATCTACTGAACGTTCTGCAAAACCCTTTAGCTGACTGGCGTCTGAGACAGACTCAACATGCGCAAAGAGGCCAAAAGCCACTAGCGGCATGTCGATGCTCTGCGGCTCAAACTTACTATCAAATGCGTGACCGGCCTCATAGGACACGTAGCCCACAGCGTGAAGTCCACGTTCACGCGCGTCCCGCTCAACCTCGTCAATAACCCGGACAACGTCCTCATGTCGAGTCGCATGCTTGAAATCACGACAGTCCGTAAATCGGAGCCATGCCTGATTTTTGGGGTCTCGAACAACAGCGAAATCAAACATAAGAAACGGCATCAGGTTTGGACTGCATTTACGAAGGCAGAGTGCCAGCCAGCGGGAGTATATCGTTGTTCGCCAAATACTGAACCCAAACTCGTGCTTCCCCAGAATCCGCAGTAAGGCTCCTCCAACTCATGCGGCGTCACCGCTCAGTGCAGCACCTTAAACACGTTGTGCGCGCATGTTCAGTTCAGACCTAATTGTCGCATTCTGGGATTAGATTCAGTGAAGGTACTTTGATTGGGGCATCGCCTATGAGCGTTGTGTAGTAGGTTATCCGCGGGGGAATAATCCGCCAAAACCAATCAGAGCGAGGATTTGAGTTATGAACATCAAAGTTATTGCAGCCCCGGTTATTGCAGCACTTCTTTGGGCGCCCGTTACTGTGGCCGAAATTTGGAAGGACTACGAGCTGAGTAAAGAAGTAACAGAACTGACTGTTGTGCAAGTAAAGCCCAACTATGTCGACACGTATCTCACACGTCTCGAGTCTACGTGGATCTCGTCCATGGAAATTCAAAAAGAGATGGGCTATGTGCTCGACTACAACGTGTGGGTAGCACCTGTCGCCGCTCAGCCTAACGTCTTCCTCACTGTCACTTACCCAAATATGGGTGCAATGGCGGGCTCCAAAGAGCGCTATGACGCTGTTAACAAAGCGATGGCGGAGCAATATGACGCCGACGAAGATGAGCAGGAAAAGACCGCACGCGGTTACGAGGACTATAGAGAAATAGTCGATTACGTTATTTTAAACCAGGTCAGTTATAAGTAAGCGGCTAGCTGGTTGATCAGAAAAGCGGCTTATGCCGCTTTTTTTATTGCTGCAAAAACACCGAATTGATTTAATCATTGGTTATAACGTCCAAAAATCGTGGCAAATGAAACATGAAATTAAACCTCCTCGACAACGACACACTGGGCTGGCAAGTCTATGGCCCGGATAACCGATTTAGTTACCCCATTGGTTACAGCGGTGCGCTCTTGGGCTACGACGGTCAAGGCCACATCGACCTCGTCTACTGTTGGGAGCCGGGTAAGTACTGCCACTTTCATAGGCACCTGTGCGAGGTGCGCTCGACCGTGCTCCAAGGGTCTCTCGAAGTGGTGACCTTTAAAGACGGCGAAGCGGTTTCTACCGTCACTCGGCAAGCGGGAAGCTATTCGCAGATGCCTGAGGGCGATGTGCACATGGAGCGAGGTGGACCCGAGGGCGCGACAGTATTGTTCAACCTGTACGCGCCCCATGGTCAGCTGACCGAGATGCTTGACGAAGCCGGAAACACGCTCAAAACCCTCACTATCGAATCAGTGTTGGCTCAGTTCTCCAACTAACAGCCTAGGGCTGTATTCTGCGGCGCCGGACGCAAAGTAGATTTTGGGTTCGAGTGCGACATTCAAGAGAGACGTCAGATGATCCGGATCGTTGCTTTATTTGTGTTTTTACTAGCCCAGACCGCTGTCGCCGACAACACGTCTGCCGAACTTATTTTACGCGGTGGAACCGTTTATTCGTTAGACACCCAAGGCAGTCGTCACTCCGCCATTGCGGTGTCGGGCAGTCGGATTATTGCCCTTGGGACCGAGGCCGACATCAACCTGTTGATGAACGACGAGACCGAGGTCATTGAGCTTGACGGCCGGGTAGTTTTTCCCGGATTTATCGATACTCATATTCACACCATGGATACGCTGCCGCTCTTAAACGGCGTCATGCTCTCACCCGGACAGACGGCCGACGAAGTGTTAGAAGCGATCGCCGAGCATGCCGCCAACTTCCCTTCTCAAAACCCAGTATTAGGATCGGGCTTCCTTGCCCGAGCTTTTGGTATTAACGGCCCCACGGCCGCACAACTTGACGCCGTTGTGCCCCACAGACCCGCACTGATTATTGACGAAGGCGGACACACGGCCTGGGCAAACTCGCTAGCCCTCGCGAATGCCGCGATTTCAGCGCAAACGCCAGACCCCGTCCCCGGCGCCCACTTTTTTCAGCGCGATCAGTTAGGAAATCCGACGGGATGGCTAGTCGAGGGCGCCGCCATTGAGCCAGTCAAAGAGGCGCTTGGCGTGGTCAGTGAACGCTCACTTAGGGCGGCAGCACCTGGATTTTTCAGCGACATGTCAGCTGTTGGGCTGACCGCTGCTTTCGATGCAGGCATGATCGATACTGGGCGGCTTGGCATGCAGATTGCGCACGAGTTGGCTGAGACTGATGCACTGCCACTGCGCATGGTCGGTTCACTCTACATCAACACCCCCAAAGACCTCCTCACTGCACACGAAGAACTCTCGACGCTGCGCGAGATCTATGACCATGAGTTGTTCTCAGTCACGACCCTCAAGCTTTCGCTCGATGGCACGGTTGAAGCCAAGACCGCTGTCACGCTTGCACCCTACTTGGCCCCCGAGGGGCACGAGGCAAGCCCACTCCTGCCCGACACACAGGTATTTAACGCGGTTTTTGAGGCCTACAGCTTAGGTTTCGATCTTCACCTTCACGCCATTGGTGACGGTGCTGTGCGCACTGCCCTCGATGCTATAGAGGCCGGACAAGCGGCGCATCCCACGGCCGATGTTAGGGCCACCATATGCCACATTGAGGTGGTCGACACTGCCGACATTGAGCGGTTCGGAGCGCTGGGCGTGGTGGCTCAAACCACGCCAACGTGGTTCGAGTACGACGAGATCGCCATGGAGTTCTTGGGCCCTGACCGGTTTGAGCAACTGTACCCCCTCGCGTCTATTCTTCGAAACGATGGTCGCGTTACGCTCGGCAGCGACTACCCGGTGTCTTGGATCGGCAAAGACGCGCTCAACCCCCTATTCAACATTGAAATGGCCGTGACACGCCAGCGCGCCGGTGATCCGAACTACCCGATTCAAGCGCGCGCTAATGAACGACTCAGCGTCGATCAAGCCATTCGCGCGCACACGGTTGATGCGGCGTGGCAAATACGGATGGAAGACACCATTGGAACGCTCGAAGTAGGTAAAAAAGCTGACCTTGTTGTACTTGAGCGCGACCCTTATCGAACGCCGGTCCATTCGATCCACACCATAGCCGTGGATATCACAGTGTCGGATGGACGAAGGGTTTTCCAGCGAGTGGATGGCCCCAACCCTTAACCGCCTGAGGCGCTTTCAGTTGGCGTTAGAGTATTACCGCGCCTGCCAGTGGGTCACTGCCGTTAATAAGTTGGTGGAACTCGTCTGCAAGGCGACGGGACTCCTGAACGCAGTCGCGCCAATATTGTTCACGAATCGATTCCGGTATTTTCCCAAAATCTCGCCGATCTGGAATCTTTCCGAACGGCAACTGCGCTAAGAACGCATCGCTCGGGCAGAGCGTGATCAGCTGATCTGACGAGACCTGCCGGTTGGCTCGCCAGGGCAAAAACTTGTCAAACCAGCCCACCGTCATACGATTGCTAAAATGGGGATAGAGCCACACTTGGTCTTCAGGAAGACGTTCAACGTCAAAGTGATAATCAATAATGCCACCGTCCCAGAACGCACCCTCACCCGCCCCCTCGATTTCGTACACGCCGTCGAAGACGTAAGGAATTGCACCGCTCGCCATGAGCGCATTGAAAACATTGGCTTCTGAGAGTGCGACGTACTGCGTCTCAAACCCGTCAAGTAACGGCACCAGTGGCCGCGCTTCTTGGTGCGCAAAGACAACGCGTTGAAACGACAACGGTAAAGTTGCCCGACTTACGGCATTGCCCAGCGCCGCCACGGCCATTCCCGCCATTAAGCCTGGGCCCGGTGCAGCGCCATTGAGGCCCTTTCCACGCGCTGTGACTACGTGGGATCGAAGCCACGGATGCGCAACAACGTGGCGCTCACCCCCCTCGCCCAGCAAACACCGCATGAGTCCGAGTGCCACCTCTGTAATCTCTGCAACCGTCGGCTTTGCCGACGCGTAACGCTGAGTGAGGTACGCGCGCTCGAATCGATCGTACACTTCGGACGGATTGGGCTGTGCCATGGCAGCGTGTCGCCAACTGCCAATCGATGAACCAACAGCATCGAGCGGTCGATTGCGTCCGGCAAATAACTCTCCGACGAGCACACGGTCGAGTTGGCCAAGAATGAGCCACTTTGGACCGCCTGATGCACCGATCAGACCGTCCACAAGGTCTGCGTGCCAGCCCTCCTCAGCAAGTCGCTTTGCTGCGGTTTTACCAACCCTCAGTTCGAGCGCCTTCACGACCGATCCTTCCTTATTCTCACACCCAACACCCTAGCTCCCAAAAGCCCATCGCCTTATCATGGCTCAACACCGTTGCGTGCGGGCCACCATTGCGCCGAACCGACAATAAAAAAAAATGGGAGCAAACACCATGGCATTTAACGCTGAAATGGCCACAAAAGCCTATATCGACGGTCTAGGCGAAGAAGCCCTTGCGCAAGCGGCGGCCTACACCGCAGGTAATCACTGGCTCATGCTCTGGTCTTTGGTCGTGACCGTTCTCTCAACCTGGCTCATCCTTCGCAGCGGTATTCTGACCACACTGGCCGTCAAGCTGTCCGGAAAAGGGCTCTTCAATCGCGCCTTTCGAGTCAGCGCCGCGTTTATTGTGCTCTCGTCGATTATCGAACTCCCCTGGACGATCTACACGAGCTGGTACCGTCAAACCCAATACGATATGACCACTCAGCCCCTGGGCGACTTCCTTGGACAAGCCGGCCTGAGTCTGGCGTTAAGCGCCGTGATCATGGGCGTATTATTGGCCTTGTTCTATGTACTGGTGAACCGGGTTGGGAAGTTGTGGTGGGCCTGGTTTGGTGGGGTTACCGCCAGCGTCATTACGCTCATGATGATCTTGGGCCCAACGCTGATACAGCCACTGTTTAACGAGTACACCGCGGTGCCTGAGGGCGAGGTAAAGGAAGCAATTGAAGCACTGGCCGTCGAGGCCAATATTCCCACCGAGCGTATCTTTATGTACGACGGGTCACGCCAGTCGAACAATTTCACCGCCAATGTCGCCGGCATCGGTTCATCAGCCCGCATTGCGATCTCAGACGTTGCGATGAAACAAGCAGATTTGGATGAAGTGAAGGCTGTGACTGGACACGAAATTGGCCATTACGTCTCGGGGCACATTTGGTGGATCGTACTGTTACTCAGCGCCCAAATTGTTGTCGCCTTTTTGCTTGCGGACAAGTTATTTGCACCTGTCGCCCGATGGTTTTCGGCTGATGAGGACATTCGTAATCCAGCAAGTATTCCTGTGCTGATGTTACTGGTTGGCGTGTTAATGACGTTCTTCGCACCCATTAATAATACGCTTTCGAGAATGAACGAGACCGATGCGGATCGGTACTCATTGGAGACGGTCAATTTACCGGACGGCCTCGCTTCAGCCCTCGTTAAGACCGCCGAATACCGAAATCCCAGGCCGGGCGCACTGCAGGAAGTATTGTTCTACACGCATCCCTCGGTCGAGGGTCGTGTGCGAATGGCTATGGAGTGGAAAGCAGAGCAACTCGAAGACGAGTCGCCCTGATCGTTTGTACCAGCGGGTTAGCCTTCAATACCGTCGAGGTACTCAACGTCTGGCATGCCGGCGACTAAGCCGCCAAGCTTGACGTTAGCCGCCTTGAAGTAATCAGTCTTGCCGTGCGCTTCAAGCGCAGCTTTGTCAACGTACGACTCTAATACTTTGTAGGTCTGTGGGTCAGACTTACTGCGGTTGAGCGTGTAAAAACTGCAGCCTGGTTCGTTGGCGACGACCTGAGCTGCGAGCGCCATAAATACGGCTTCAAATTCTTCGTTCTTGCCCTCTTGGACGGGAATGGTTGCAATTACACCAATAGCCATGACAGGTTCCTTATTATTGACATGAGAATGAGAGGGGAAGAGCGTACTGGCAAGGCGTATGAATTCCTAGAAAATCTTGGCTTGACTGTCGATCTGGACCGTCAATACTCACAATAATCCACCAAGAGTTCTTTTTTGCGTAGTCCCGACGGGTGCGAAGCGAGTACGCTAAGCTCAGCGTAAAATTTGTTGCCAAAGCCCCACTGTGACAGCCTCGAATGCCGCTTGGAGTAGAAGTGAGATTCATCCAAAACGCAGAGCATAAAAGCCAGAAGTCGGCACAGCATCGACGACATAGGAATTTAACATCAAACAAAAAATAGAAGTGAATGAGCAGAGTACGCTGACCATTGGGCAAGTCGCTTGGCTAAAAGTCGTCGACGTGAATCACCTCGGTGCTTTTGTTGATTGGGGCCTAAGTAAAGACCTTTTTGTTCCTTTTGCGGAGCAACAGCACCCCCTGAAACCGGACGCCTTCACCCTGGTAAAAGTCTACATTGATAATCAGGGACGGCCTGCGGGCTCGACACGCATTGATCACTGGATTGAAGACACAGCCACCGGACTCGAGGTCGGTGAACAGGTGGAGTTACTCGTCGCCGAGCAGACCGACCTTGGGTTCAAGGCCATTGTTAATCACCAGTTCTGGGGGTTGCTCTACAGTAACGAGCTGTACCGAAGAATTCGCCGAGGGCAGACGCTAGAGGGATACATTCAGCGGATTCGCGAAGATGGGAAAATTGATTTGTCACTCAGTCGGCCCGGGTTCAGTGAGTCTAAGATTCAGAATGTTGCTCACGCCATAGAGACCAAGCTAAGCGAAAATTCTGGGTTTTTGGCACTGACCGACAAAAGCCCTCCCCGCGCGATTTACGCGACATTTGGTGTCAGTAAAAAAGTGTTCAAACAGGCGGTGGGTGCGCTTTACAAGGCACGCAAAATCACTATTGAGGCCAGCGGCATTAAGGCCTCTGAGCGCGGCTATGATGAAAGTACCGAGGACTAAAAGGGCTTAATCGCCTCACTGTAACGACTGATCGTCGTTCTATTTCTCAAGCAAAAGGCAGGTTTTGAAAATGAACATCGAGGTGAAGCAGGCAGCCCAATAGGCACTGCCCACTCGTCACAAGTATCGAGGCCACGTAATGATTACGAACACACGTACCACTGGCTATTACCAAAGATGCAACTCATTACTCACGGCTGTTCTCGGCGCCTTATTGGTATTGTTCTCGAACACATCCATTGCAACCACTGACGAGCAGAGTGCGCGAGAAGGCTCAAAACCCAATATCGTAATCTTGTACACCGACGACATGGGCTGGGGTGACCTCGGCGTCTTCGGACACCCTTATATTCGCACGCCCTCTATCGATCGCCTCGCCAAGGAAGGTCAGCAGTGGACCGACTTCTATGTCCCCTCCCCTGTCTGCTCGCCCAGTCGTGCGGCCCTGCTGACCGGAAGGCACCCAGTACGAACAGGACTTTATGGTGTGGGGACTCCCGTGATGTTCCCCGGCGACACTCGAGGTATTCCGCACGCCGAGGTCACACTGGCTGAAGCACTCAAAGCCACGGGCTACCGTACGGGCATTTTAGGGAAGTGGCACTTGGGCGATGCACCCGACTTTTTCCCCACCCGCCACGGCTTTGACTACTGGTTCGGGATACCTTATTCCAACGACATGCAGTTCGTTAGACGACCGGGGGTTGAAGACTTATTCAAGCTCCAAAAAGCCGGCAAGAGCAGCGAACTCATGGCGATTTTCAGTGACTTTCTTAAAAGCTTTGAGGCGCCTGACTACAACGACTTCAATGTCCCGTTGTGGCGCAGTGAGTGCACAAAGCACGGGTGCACCGACGAGTTACTTGAGCAGCCCACCGTGCAACCCACGCTGACTGCACGACTCACCAAAGAAGCCGTTCGCTTTATAGCGAAACAGGCCGATCAGCCATTTTTTCTTTACCTCCCTTACACCATGCCGCACTTGCCTATTTTTGCTGACGAGGCGTTTCAAGGCAAAAGTCTTGCGGGACCTTACGGAGACACCATTGAAGAAATTGACTGGAGCGTCGGTGAAATCATAAAAGCGCTTGAAACGGCGGGGCTTGATGACAATACGCTGGTTTTTTTCTCAAGTGACAACGGCCCCTGGCAATCAGCAAGCACCCAATTTTCCGGTAGCGCCGGTCCTTTCAAAGGTTCCAAACAAGAAGTCTACGAAGGCGGCGTCAGGGTACCGACCGTATTCTGGTGGCCGGGAAAAGTAACTCCAAAAATAACCTCAGAGCTGGGCAGTGTGCTGGACCTCTACCCGACCATTGCCACGATTACGGGTATTGATGCATCAACGGCCGACGACGGCTTTGACTTGACTGACTCGCTATTCACCGGCGGGGCTAGCCCGCGGAACGAGGTGGCGTTGTATCGCAAGGGCGAGCTGCGTGCTTACCGTAAAGGCGACTTCAAACTTCACCTGTTTGATCGTGCTCAAGGGGGAAGCCCCCTCGAGACGCCCCAACTCTACAACCTAAAGCGGGACGTGGCTGAGCGGGAGAACATTGCAGTCAAGCACCCTGAAATTGTCGCAGACTTACAGCAGGCCGTGAGAATTCACAGGTCGGCCATGATACGAAAACCGCCACTTTTTGATCAGCGATTTTTGGATTTATCCAACGATGAATAAATGCGCTTTTCACAGCCAAGCATTGGTATTAAATTGAATCAATGTTGAAGACAAGGCGCCAAGCAAGCACTTAATAACGAAAAGAGCGCCAGCGGAGGGACACATGGCACTGGACAAAAAACTTCTTAGAAACGGACCTTACGCCGACTTTTTCAGTCAAGGTGTTCAAGTGGGAAACACCCTACACATGGCGGGCCAAGTGGGGACAGACGCCACGGGTCAGGCACCTGAAAGTTTAGTTGAACAAATGAAGCTTGCGTATCAGCACATTGAGTCTGTACTTCAAGCGTTTGGCTGCACCATGGATAACATTGTCGAGGAAACGTGGTTTGTCACCGATATGCATGAGTGTATGTCACAAGTCACAGAGCTCTTTAGCGCGCGGCAGGCCCTGTACGGCAAGCCGCCAGAAGTTGCTCAGACATTAGTTCAGGTGGTGGCACTGGTTGATCCGTCAATGAAGATTGAAATCAAATGTGTTGCGATGAAAGACGATTAAGGGACGGTGCATAGCCATGACTGAGATTAAACATTTTTCGTCAAAGACAGACGCTAAAACGATTGCAGAGGTGCTCAGTGAGGACGGAGCGCTCATTATCGACAACGTTGTGAGCAGCGACTTTATTGCCGAGCTGCGCTCAGAGACCGACCCTTACATGAACCACACCAGTAACGGGGAGGATCCGTTTGCTGGTTTTAATACGACACGTACGGGGGGTCTTTTAATACGCTCAGAAAAGTGCCGAGAGCTTATTGAGCATTCAACAATACTCGAGCCGTGTCGTGAGTTTCTTGCTCCCTTCTGCGAGCGGGTGCAGCTGCATCTCACGCAGATTATTCGTATTCGACCCGGAGAAACGGCACAGGCCATTCACCGAGACCGGTGGGCATGGGGTAAACACTTGTCTCACCTTGAGCCTCAGTTCAATACGATCTGGGCGCTCACCGACTTCACCACTAAAAATGGTGCGACACAGGTGGTACCCGGTAGCACAAAGTGGCCGGACGATCAGAAAATAAAGCCCGAACAAATCACTCAAGCCGAAATGAAGGCAGGCTCTGTACTCGTCTACTCGGGGTCCGTCTTTCACGGCGGCGGCACAAACAATAGCGATCAAGACCGAGTCGGACTCAACATTACCTACGCGCTCGGTTGGCTGCGCCAAGAGGAAAATCAGTACTTAAGCTGCCCGCCAGAACTTGCCAAGGACTTAAGCCCCGCACTTCAAGAACTTGCCGGGTATGCCATGGGACAGTACGCACTGGGTTACTACACGCCACCAGGCGGTCCTGGCGAGGCACCCGAGGTGGTCCCACCGCAATATGCGCTAGGCTTGCGTCAGGAGCTCTCCACTATGGGTGGTACAGGTGACTTAGAGGCACTGCAAAAAGCGCTGAAGACTTAAACCAACTCAGGAGCACGGGGTGCTTGAGGTACACCTAGACACCCCTTATACTCTGCCGCCCCACTAGGACCATAGCTCAGTTGGTTAGAGCGCTACCTTGACATCGTGTCGCATTCTTTTGGTCCATTGTCAAAATCTCCCCCGAAACCCGCATAAAACCTCAATCTTCTGGAATTACTCATTTTTCTGTTGTAGCGTTTGTGTTGGGTGATTTTTGGGTAACTCGCCCAAAATCGCCTTAAATAAGCGTTTGTTTGGATGATTTTTGGGTGACTGACTGGTGACAGCATGGCTAAACCATTTCATGCGGTAGAGGAGCTTGATGACGGCTGTGTCCTTGGATGGATGGAGGCGACAGGCACCACAAAACGCTACCAAAATTCTTAAAGACTTTGACCGTTCGGTGAAGACACTTTCTGACTGTTAGCAGAAGCATGGAAAAAAAGAAGACAAGACTATTCGCAAAAGGCTCAAGTCAATAAGAACTTCGGTCGCTACATGCGACGGGAAATCTTGACCAAATGACGCTCGGACATCCGAGCGTCATTCGAAGACAGTAATTATCAAACGAAACTTGCTCCTAAAATTCCTGTCAGCAGCAAATATCTAGAACCGATACTTGACAGTTGCCAATACCTGGTCGGTCTCGTCCAGGTCACCACTACCGGTATTGAACTCCAGCCCAACACCCCAGTTGGAATCTTCAAAGAACGTTTCAAAACCGACACCGTAGACAGCACCATTGACGCTGTCTCCAACCGTCACACCAAATCCGCTGGCTTCTACGTCTGCGTAACCGTAACCGCCGGTAAGATACAAAAATCCATTTCCGGCAGAAATTCCCGCTCGAAGTTTAGCCGCCAAAAAATAGTTCAAAGTGGCACTTACGCCGTAAGCATCGTCACTTCCGCCGATACCAGCCGAAAGGGACCACCCAAAATTATCGTTGAATCGACCACTTGTGTCCGTTGCGACGCCGAGAAAATCAACTCCGTCTCCGCCGACATTCGAAACACCTATACCAAGACTGCTTTGAGCCATCGTAACCGGCGCTCCGACCAGCATAAGTGTAACTAATGCGAGCTTAGTTATATTTTTCATACTTAATCTCATAGAAATGACAGGAGAAAAACATCGTGACACAAACTCACATGCGGATTAATAACCTCGCATCTTTTTTTTAATAATCGAGGCAAAAGCGGCATTCCTATTTCTTGAATAATGACAAATTTGACAGTCACCCCGAGAGTAAAATGCGTTGAGAGAAGCCTCTAAATCCTCTATCATCGCGCTTCGTCTTTAAAGGAGACGGGTAGCGGCTTTCGCCTTTTGGGTAACTTTTGGGTAACTCAGAAAATCGTGAAATGCGGGTTAGCACTTACTAACCCTTAAAGCCTCGCCGCACATGCTTCTCAGCAATAGGACCATAGCTCAGTTGGTTAGAGCGCTACCTTGACATGGTAGAGGTCGGCGGTTCGAATCCGCCTGGTCCTACCAAACATAAAAAAGGCCTGCTTATAGCGGGCTTTTTTGTGTTTGGAGGTTTACCACACTATCGGGCTGGCGAAGCCAGTCGAAAAACGCGACCTAAGGAGCGTTTAGTCCGCCGGAGCAACGCGGAGGCGCCCAAAGGGTTCAATCGCCAGAGGCAATGGCGATTGAAGACAATCTGGCTGGTCCTACCAAACTTCTAAGTATTTGTTTTTTCTGACGTTTATTTTTCGTTTCCGCGGAGTTGTGGCGAGTTACCTCTACCGTCGAAAGGTAGTATTCAAAAAGCAGTACTGCCTAACTAGGAAAGTAACTAATTATGTTGGTGTGATACGCGCAACTTGCTTATCCAACCTTCATCCATTTAGTTTTATTGAGGTAAATTCCTGCCTTAAGCTTTCCTCGCTTAGATCATACTGGCCTGCTATGTAATCGAAAAAGGGTTCCCAATGGTTAACCAGCACGTCTACCATATTTTCGCCCTTCTGCAGATTATTAAATGCTGTCTCTCCCGGTATTCGAATTCGCTGACCCGGTCGAGGTTCCGTCGATTTCACAGCAGCAATAAAATCATCTGACCGTGCTTTTACTGCAGCGATAGGCCCAAAGGCAGCCGGGTTTATACATATGTAATAGCTTCCCCCAACGGTAGCCGTGACCTCAGCACCTTCTGTTAAAGCACGCTGATAATCGTCGGTATCGGAGATTTGGTTAGCTGTAATACCCAGCGGGTTTATGATGGCGCTGAGTGCTTCATTCCAGAGGTTCAGCGCATAGGTCCGTGGAGTCTCAATTTGGCCACCGCAGGCATAGCCCCAAACGCGGCCATAACCAGGGTAAGGCCTGGCATAGGCTGTTGGATCATCCGTTGTTTCTCCCGTTTCCGGGTCGATACACCATTCACCCTGCATAGGCTTATTCTGAAGGACCGCTTCGGAAATATCGGCATCGTAAAATTCGGCGAACTTCAACGAGGCCCAAATGGGAGGCTCACTGCCGGAGGGGGCAATTGAGTCGAAGGGTGGACAAGACAACATGTTGTGACGACCACCAAACGGTGCAGCAAGCGGTGGCGTATTGTTCGATGAAAAAGCCATCATGTCTTGCTGCCAAGCCTTGTAGACGTAAGACGCGAAGCTGCCTGCATCGTTGTGGTTGCCACCAAACACAATTGCTATGCCCGATTTCTTTGCCTTTTCTATTGCAACATCAGCCATCACATTAAGGGCGTAGTAACCAGAGGATCGATGTCCATCGACGACCGCCCAAGCAGCATCTTCATCGACAACTTCTGGGGTCGAAGACATATCCAAGATTCCGGACTTAATCGAAAGGTCTAGCACTTCATAGACTCCGAGACCCTGATTGAGCTTTCCCTGAAGATGCGCAAAGCAGATGGCCTGCGCAATGTAATCGGCATGTGTTTGGCTAGCGCCGGCAGCCATCGCGACGCGTGACAAGGCAAATTCCAAGAAACGGACGTCCTCTTTCCTGACAGCACTACTCATTTTTTTAAACCTCTAGACATCGCAAGCGCCCGTCGCGCTCTGTCATTGACTCCAACCGAAAGCCCACCATCAACAGTGAGCGCCTGACCGTTAACGAATCCACAGTCACTCGTGGCTAAAAAATGAACCATCGCGGCCACCTCCTCGGGCTCACAAATTCGCCCAAGCGGCGACATCACCTCTTCCCACTCAAGCAATAGTTCTCCACCAGCTTCGTGTGCCATCGGCGTATTCACGGAGGCCGGACAAATACAATTGACCCGAATGCCTCGCGCTCCTAATTCAAGTGCCGCCGTCTTCGTAATACCAACAACCGCATGCTTGGAAGCCCCGTAAGATGCGAGATCAACACAACCTGTCAGGCCCGCAAGAGAAGCCATATTTACGATTCGTCCACCGCTAGTCATGTGCGGAGCAACTACCGCAATGCCGTTACTTACGCCCAGTACATTAACCCGATAGCAGTGCAGGAAATCCTCGGGAGGTGTATCGACAATCGTTTTATACCCAGCGAAAACACCGGCGTTATTGACAAGCACATCGATCGCACCGAATTGTGAAACGACATGATCAACCATGCCTTGCATGGCTTCTCTATCCGACACATCGACTCTGTAGCTATCGCAGCCTAATGACTCGGCAACCTCGCAACAGTCATTGAGGTCAGCGATAACCACGGTAGCGCCCGCCTCAACAAACCGGGTTGCGACTGTTAGCCCAATCCCGGAGCCTCCACCGGTGACGATAGCGACCTGGTCTTTTAACGAGAAAAACACAGCCAACTCCAGTCGTTATTCTTTGTTTTATGCTGTTGCGCCGGTGTTAGTGGAGCAAGTACCCAATCTGGTTACACGCCTGGTGCCATTCCACCGGCGACAGGTAGCGCAACACCTGTGATGTACGAGGCGCTTTTATCCGCGAGAAATACGACGGCCCTCGCCACCTCCGAGGGCTCACCTCCGCGACCCATTGCGATCATTGCATCCTCAGCGGCTCGAGCCTCCTCTGCAGAAATATTTTGCGCCTCGGCTACCCGATCAAAGAGATGGGTACGCATATCCGTATTAATGGCGCCCGGGCAAATAGCATTGCACCGAATGCCCTTGCCCGCGTATTCAAGTGCTATGCCCTTGGTCAGACCAACAACGGCGAATTTAGAAGCGGTGTAGGAGACAGGAATCTCCGGTATGGCACCTAACCCACAGAGTGACGCAATATTAATAATTGCGCCTTGTCCTCTTTCACGCATGGAAGGCAATACCGCGCGGCACCCATTCACGGCACCCATGAAATTGACATCGAATGCTGATTTAAAATCTGCTTCGCTCAGCTGCAAAAAATCTGAGCTGCCGCCTCCGACGCCTGCATTGTTTACCAAAATGTCTACCGGCCCATAGTTGGCAGTAATTGAGGAAAACGCAGCATCGACGGATCCTGCATCGGATACGTCCATCGCGCACATAGCCACATTGGGATAGCGACTTTTCAGATTAGCGAGGGCTGCATCGAGACGCGCTTCAAACGCAGGTAGATCACTAATCACAACAAAGGCGCCGTGTTTTGCCAGCTCCTCGGCAACGGCATAACCAATACCTGCCGGGCTGCCCGCCCCCGTAACGACCGCGATTTGACCTTCAAACATTGCAGTTACCCTCCCGCCGGTTCATACATTAAGTATCTCCGCAGGTGCCGACAAAAAATACTCCTGAGTCGTACCTACTAGGGAGTATTGATGGAGGTCTCTAGAGAAGCAGAGGATGAAGCAACTGTTAGAGAGTAATAGGTATGCATACAGAGTCGCCCGAATTTCTCCATAAAGTCTATAAAACGGTAATCAGAGCCTGGGGAGCACCAGAACATCAGGCCGAGGCCTTTGCCGACGCCATTCTCGCCGGCGACCTGTATGGGAAAGACATGCAGGGTATGGGCATCGCCATGATCGATCATCTCATGATGCAGCATGGGCAGATCAACATGACAGCAGAGCCCGAAATTCAACAGGAGCGCGATAATTTTTTAGTCGTAGATGGGCATCGCGGGCTTGGCCAGTACACCATGACCTGGACCATGAACAAAGTTATTGAAAAGGCGAAAGCCCAAACCTTCGCTATTGGTTTAGTGCACGACTGGCATGATATTGGATGCGCCAGTGCTTACACTAAACTTGCTCTTGACCATGACTGCATCGGTATCCTGTCGGTAAATTCAGTGACACAGACAGCGCCTTGGGGAGGACGGGAGCTTAAAATGTCTGCTCCGCCTTTGTCGTATGCTGTTCCCGGCGGGCACCACGGACCCATTATTGGGGACACCTCGGTGTCGGGTATCTACGAAACCTATTTATCAGAAGCGGTTTTAGCCGGTAAAAAGCTCGATACACCCAGCATTGTTGATCCGATCACCGGCGAACTGACCGATGACCCGGCGCCTTACATTGAGCACCCGGAGCATCGCTCAGCACCGCTCCTTGGCGCTCCTGTGTTTCCTAACGTAAAACTGTATGTGCTCAACGTATTTTTAGAAATCATGACAGGCATTCTGACGCCTGGTGGTTTCACATCGCCCGAAATGCAGTACCCAAGCATGCATACCTTAGCGAAGGACCCGAACACACCCGTAAAGCGCGGTGGCGGCGCTTTTGTAATGGCCATCAATATTGCTGACTTGATGCCCCCACGCGTTTTCAAAGCAAAAGTGGATCAGTGGGCCAAAACGATAAAGGACACCAAGCTTCAGAAGGGCTTCGATGAGATCACTTTGCCCGGTGAAAGAGCACTCCGTGAAGAAAGAGAACGCCGCGCTAACGGGGTTCCCATTCAACCGCAATATTGGGCGGGTATGTTAAAGATGGCTGCAGAGGTGGGTGTCGATATTGACGCGCTGCGGGGCACTTAAGCCAGACTCTCCTCCGGCTCCCAACCTTCAAAGGCTTCAATCATTGGCTGCATGTCTTGGTACTCTTTTACCTCGATCAACTTTCCACTTTCGTCATGCCGGAACACGAAGACATATTCATTCTCATAAACCGTGTTAATGAGCGTCTTTGCTCTTATCTTCTGTTCGAGAAAAGTCATACCTGGCGCATGTGAAACGCGAGACCAGAGTCTCTCTACCCCATGGGGCAAGAAGTAGTTCGCTAACTCAGCAAATTTCCTAAAGCCGTCGAGGCCCTCATGCGTAGCGCCACCATATTTCGGGTCACCGGGTATACGCCATGTCGCATTTGAGGCCACATGAGTGAGGGCCCAGTCAATGTCGCCCTCTTTGAGTTCATCCATGAATACACGGGGATCGAAGTCCGTGAAGCATTCCAATGATTGAGCCATTGTGTAACACCCTACCAATAGGTTCTTTCGGTTTTTCCGGTTCGCTTCTGTCTCGCCTCTGCGAGGAGACAGAGGATTTCAAAGCCGAGTGCTGCCATGAGATTTGCAGAGGTTCCTCGCACATCGACTAATGGACATAGCTCAACAATATCGGCACCCACAATATCGAGACCGCGGAAACCTCTAATGAGATTTCTCACTTCGCGAGAAGTAAAGCCAAAGGGCTCGGGTAATTGTGTGCCCGGCATATAATTGGCGTCTATACCATCGCTATCCACCGTAAGGTAGCAGGGTCCTGAACCGATGGTTTCGTGAACTTCAGCGATGACTTGCTGGAGACCCTTTTCATCGAAGTCATCCATCGTAATGACTTTCATGCCACTGTCGTAAGAGAAATCCCAATAATTGCTCGCAAACCCTCTAATACCAATTTGCACGGTGCGCGAGGGATCAATCCCCTGATCCAAAACCGCATTGCGGAAGACGGCACCGTCACTCAGTTCCTCACCCTGCATTTCTCCCGTCATCGTGTCGGCGTGCGCATCGATATGGATAAGGCCTAGCGGCTCCTTTCTACCCAGCGCCTTTAAGATGGGGTGAGATACGGTATGAACACCACCGACAGAAAACGGAACAACACCCGCATCGTCGATCTCGCATATCGCCTGATAGATATCCTCGACGGTTCGCGCGGTATCGTGGGGCCTTTCAAAGCTTACGTTGCCAAAATCTCCCAACCGACAGATTTCAAAGGGGATGGTGTGCCATCGCTCGTGTATCGGACCGTGGGTATATGAGGCTTCGCGCAATGCATTAGGCGCAAACTTCTGACCACCGTGATAAGGCGCGCTGACGTCCATGGGCAAACCCAGCATGGCAATATCAAGATCGTTGAGCGACGTCACTCTGGGCGCGCGATAAAACGTTCGCTCCGTCAATTCATGGGCTGCTGCGAAGACCGGGTTATCTTCCTCGATACAACGTTTATAGAACTCGCCGATGTGAGGCAATCGGTGATCTTCCAGCGTGCGCTCTGCGAAACGCTTAAACGCCTCCAAGCGGTCTTCATAGGATTCAGCCATAACTCGCCCTTAGTGACTCTCGCGTAAAAACTTATCGAATCGCAGTGACATGGGTAGCGCGATTACCAAACTGAGAAGTAGGAAGACAGCACCCACCCATGAAGCGGCAACAAGGCTCGAGCCAACCCCATCACCCGAAATAAACGTTGCCACAGCCGCTGGACCCATTGAAAAGCCACCCATCTTAAAGGCGGTAATCAACACATAGTATTTTCCACTTGGGTCAGACTGGACACACATCGCCATGAGATATGGTAGGACAAATATCCATGCAAACTGCGATAAGCAGACGCCCAACAGGTACATGTTCGCTGTAGGCAATTGCAGGAAGTAAAGCGAGACAAGAAACAACACCATTCCGCCAACTATGGGGGCAGATCGCCCAATTTTTATGCTGATAGCTGAGGCCAGAAGTGCTGCTGCAAAACTCGCCACTTGCGACGCCGCGAGTGCTTGCCCAACAAAGTCTGCCGTCAAACCTGCGTGCGCACCAATGCGCTCCACGTAGGCCCAAACACCGCCTTCGGCCATCATGAAAAATGCAAATGCAACAAAACAAAGAAGCATGAGGGGTATGCTTCCTCCACTGCCCTTGTCGGCCGTCTCTTCACTCACCGCTACGGTCTCGGGAAGCCAAGCAATAAAAGGAAAAATCAATACGGCAAGTGCAATGTGAACAGTAAAGATAAAGTCGATTCCGTACTCACTGATAAAAGAGGGAAACCATAGAAATATGGCGACGGACAGGGCAATCGTCGACGCTATCCCAAAAGAATATGAGCGATCGGGCGACTTGGTCTCTCCCAAGGTTACCAGTGCCAAAGCATAGATCCCTCCGCTTCCCATTTCGGTAAGGAACCGCGCCGCGCTTATTGCTGCGAATGACTCCGACATCATCGAAAGCGCATTTCCCAGTATGACGACACCAAGACTAATCCTCGCGATCAAGTGCCACGAGTACCGTCTAATCCACAGCATTGCCGTAATCGATATGAAGGCTAAACCCATTAAATCGATGGAAGCAAGATACCCTACCTCGCTGTCAGATAATCCAAGGTCAGTAACAGCAGCTCCCACCATTAAAGGAATGAGCGTCATGCCGATCGGTGCCAACATGTAGAACAGTAAGCCAGCCACGATTGATTTGTTACTGGTGATTTTTCCTTGCTGTACGGGTATCGCTGTCACGGGAATCTCCGGTGAGTTGACGCTTCTTCATGCTAAGAAAAGGGAGACTGCCAAGGCATCACCACATGTAGGTACTTGCTAATCACGACCGTCTGAACTGGTCAAAGTCTGGAACCTCGTCAATAGCCACACCCCCTTCCTCGAGCAGACGCGAGAGGGGCGCCAACTGCTCCGAGTAATACTTCCACTTGCCCACTGATGAACTGTAAATCGGCTGTCGTATTTGGCTAGCGCTTGCCGTCGTACTTGCAGCAGTATTTCGATAGAACTCGATACAGTCAGCCTGCCAGGGCAGCTCACAAAAAGAGAGTAAGCGGCGCGTCTCACCCTCAAGATCCTCGACCAACGACTCATAACTGACACTGTGAAGAGCTCCTGGCATCAACTGATGCCAATGCGCCATGAGATAACGGTACCTGAGGTAGTACCTACCCAGATCTTCGAGATCGTATGACATAGGGTAGGCATCTCTAAATAAACGCTTATACATGGCATAACAGGCGTCCATGGGTCGGCGTGTCACGTGGATGATTTTCGCGCTCGGGAGCGCTTTGTGAATCAAACCGCAATACAAAAAGTTAAGCGGCAACTTGTCGATGAATCGAGGCTTTTTGCTGCGTCTCGACCATACGCTATTCAAATAAGCCCTGCCTAATTCCTCGAAATTTAGGAGCGAACTCAACTCAATAAAATGATGCCGATCCGCGGGGGTGCCTTGGCGTCGGACGCACCGCGTAAGCTCCAGAGCGAACTCGTTTAACTCGCCTAAGCTTTCCATCTCAGAGTGGTTACTGAGAATCCGCTCAACCAGTGTGGTTCCAGTGCGCGGCAGTCCTATGATGAAGACCGGACTCTCCGTCAAATCCCCAGGCTCGATATCCTTGAACGTGCTCTTTGAATAAGCAGCAACAATATCGTCTATCGCCCTCTCATCCGTCGTGACGTCATAGGTCATATGACGCCTGCGAAGGTTTGCACCTCGCTCGAGATACGTAAACGAATTATCAAATTGCTTTAGATCCTCGAGTTCCTTGGCAAGCGCGAAGCACAATTTCATCTCTCCTCGCCAATCAGCAATGGGAGCATCAAGGAGCATTGAAAGTTGTTCTATATGATTGGATTGTGGAGTTTGAGTCACGACGTCAGATCGAAGATGGTAAGACTCAAAGTCAGCCGGGTCATACGTAACCGCCTTATCGAAACAGTCGGCGGCTTCATTTTGTCGACCTAAAAATCGCTTGATCGTTCCGAGGTTGAAGTGCAGTCGCGGATTTTCAGGCGAGTGAGTAAGTGCCTCAGTATAGTACTTCTCGGCCAATTCGAAGTGCCCTGTTTGGCTAGCTACTCCTGCCGCGTTGTCGAGAAATTTAGGCTCGTTCGGGCTTAGCGCCAGAGCTTTTTGCGCGTCAATCAGCGCGCTATCAAACTGCTTGAGAGCCACCAACACATTGGCTCGAGCAAACCAGTTGTTCGAATCTTGGGGATTAATACTCACGGCTTTGTCAGCACACAGGAGCCCTCGCTCTGGGGCTCTCGTCTTGCAGGCAATAACACTAGCCGCACACCAACCCGCGTCATTTTGCGGGTATTGTTTGGTCAACAAAGAACACAGACGCGCCGCCTCATCAAGCTGGTTGCGGGCTATGTGTCCTGTGATCTCACGTAACAGCGTATGCTCTGTCGCCATACTTCAGCTCAAAAAAAAGGCTACCAAGAGGTAGCCTTTTGCGTGTTTCGTCCCTTAGAAATCGTAGCTTACCCTAATCCCTACAGTCCGTGGACGACCGACAAAGCCAATGTGGCTGTACGCCGCGCGCCCGTTCTGAACACCTGTAAGCCCGGCCTCATCGGTCAGGTTCTTCACGTAACCCGTGACAGCTACTGCATCTCTTTGCCAAGTAACCGACGCGTTAATTTTCGCGAAAGCGTCGAGATTCGCGTAGTTACCAAAGTCCTCATTGAAGTTCGTCTCAGCGGAGCTTCGGTAAGAGGCTGTCAGGTTATAGCGCAAGTCACCACTGCTCAGCGGTTGCAGGTAATTAAGAGCCAGTGATGCTTGCACATCTGGAACACCTGGAAGTGGATCACCTTTTCTTGCGGTTACGAAATCCGTGAAATTGAGTAGTCCCGCATCGGTAGTGACCTCGGCATCGGTATAACCAAGACCTAAATCGACCGTTAGGTTTTCGCCCACAATTGTATTGACCTCTAGCTCAAGGCCTTGAGAACGAGCCTCATCACCATTGACCACACCGGGAATACCCAGAGCGCCGGCATAGACGTCCAACTGCGCGTTTTCCCAATCGATTCGGTAAGCAGCAAACGAATATCGCGTTGTATCACCTACGCTGCCTTTAACCCCAAACTCAATGTTTGTTGCTTCATCGGGTTGGAAGACCAAGAAGCTCGTATCCACTCCCGCGAAACCACTGGTGGGGAAACTGTTGGCACCACCGTGCCTGAAACCCTCGGACCACGTCGCATACACCATGGTGTTGTCATCGATATCGTAGGAAAAGTTAATCTTCAGCAACTGATCATCGAAGTCCGCGCTGTTAGCTTCCGACGTCGCGCCATTCAAGTTGCCATCGGGCGCACAGTAGAAGCCACAGTACGGTAGTGCAACCGTCTGTGATGCATCAAATTCCTGCCAAAACTTTCGGAGCCCGACCGTGACTTGCATATCATCACTGAGCCGATAGGTTAGTTCTCCAAAGATTGCCTTATCCGTGAAATCAATGCTTCGGTCCTGGTAGTAGGCGCCAGTGTAAGGCGGCGTTCTATCCGAGAATGTGTTCAAAACATCGAGGAAGGTACCCAAGCCATAATAGACATCAGGAACTGATGCGAGCCACGCTTCATAGCTGTAGTCGACATCATGGACCTCAAGATCTGATTCCGTATCACTGTAATAGGCACCCAACACCCACTCTACCGACGAATCTCCGGCTGACACCAATCGGAATTCTTGGGTGAAGCCCTCAGACTCCGCATCTGCCTCTGTCATGAAGGCCAGTCGAGGTGATCCGAAATAAGCTACACCGCCCGTTGCTTCATCGATGCTCTCGTACAAACTGGAGATGTCATTTCGAGCCATCACTTCTGTATTAGTCGTAGATGTTGAAGATGAAAATGTTGCGAAACCCAGTTCAGACTCAACTTCAAGACTGACTATTTGTGCTTCGAATTCCGTAGGTGTCAGGAAGCGACGACCGTTCTCCCAGTCAGCTCCGTTCTCAATGCCATCCGTAATCCGCCTGTAAGTGTCGCTGTCCGCGTCGCTCTCTTGGCGCATGACACTCAGCAACACATCGGTATCCGACGATAAGCTAAAGGCAGCCGCCGCTCTCAGGTAGGTTACATCGCGGTCATCTGTGTCTTTCTGAGTGTAGGTGGCAATACCACCGCCGATCGCATCTCCACCCTCTGGTACGACATTACCAGAGCCGTCTATTTGAGAAAGGTTCATCGCATCGGTCACACCGCCAAGATGTTCTACACCTGCCGCGACTCGGATTGCCGCCGTGTCGCTAAGTGCTAAATTACCGACAAAATCAAAGTCATAATTCGATTCACCCGAGTGCGATGAGGTTGACGTGCCAACACTGATCTTGGCTGAAGAGTCGGTCGGGTCGGGCTCGTTGAAAATAAAACGCACGGTACCGCCCACAGAGCCGGAACCATACAGTGTGCCCTGAGGGCCTCGTAAAACCTCGACCCGATTCAGGTCGGCCAGCTTTAGATTTAAATAAACTGGCGTGTTGTTGAGGTAGGTTGAGACAGAGGGCTCAACAACATTGGGCAGGATATTGGTGGCGCCCGGGTTATTCGCGTTGAGGCCCCGCATGATCAAACTGTTGTTTACACCCGAGTCTGCGCCAAGGTCTGCTGTGACCAAACCGGGCACCACAGCAGCAATATCATTCAGATCAGATAGACCACTATCGCTGATTGTCTGTCCGCTGACCGCGGTGATGTTGTAAGGCACCTCGAGTGTTGACTGAGCCCGTCTTGTGGCAGTTACTACCACCTCCTCGAGTACGGTTTCTGCCAGCACATCCCCCGACACCACAAGCATTGCCATTGCAATACCGGAGCACAGCTTATCTTTGCTAAACGATTTCTTTGTTTCAGCCCGATTCATTACCCATCCCCTAAGTTGAGTCCCACGAGAATCAATTTATGAGGCGGGCGTCATGCTTCAAATCACCCATAATGGTTACGCTACATAGGCTCAATGTTCCGTGGAGCTCGCCTTTTCCATAATCTCGACAGCGCTTAAAAGCCATTTAGGAGCCGTCTCGGCATTGGCTACGCCACCGTATGAGAGCAGACCTTCTCTATCAATTTTTCCAGCGTGAATATCCGCAACGATCTCTGTGAGATCGTTTAAAAACTGATTCAGGAAATCCATTTCCATAACGTCAAGGGTCAAGTGGATGGCCTCTGGATTACTGACTCCCAGCAAGCGCCAGCCCCTGTCCTCCATCCCACTGACTAATAAGCGAATATCGAACGTCTCAGCCGCAAGCATCAGGAGCGGGCCATCAGACGGCCATGTCACTAAACCATCAATTTGCTCACACCTTTCAATGATGGCGGATTTAATCTGTAGGATGGTTCGAGCGTTATCTAGATAGCCCTCTTCTCCCCAGTAGTGCATTAACGCCCAGGCGCCAGCCACTGGGCCGAGTGATCTCGAGCCTACAAACCCTTGCGACATGTAAAGACCGCAGGCCCATTCCGTGATAGGCATGTAGTGATAACTCTGTTCTTCCTGTGAGCGCCACAAAATGGTCGAGCAAGGCTTGGGGGCGTACCCGTATTTGTGGAGGTCGGCGGAAATAGACCGAACGCCTGGCACCCTGAAATCAAACTCGGGAACACGCTCTCCCAGTTTTTCAAAAAACGGTAAAATGTATCCGCCCACACAGGCATCGACGTGAAGCCATAGATCACGCTCGATCGCAATTTCACCCATCGCTCCCACTGGGTCTACAGTACCGTATGGCCAGCAAGGAGCAGAGCCAACAATACCGATCGTATTTGGTCCAATGGCTTCAACCAAAGCATCAAAGTCACAGCTGAGATCCGACTTTTGGGGTACGGTAACCACTTTGATGTCGAGGTATCGGCAGGTCTTATGAACGGTCGAATGCGTCGAGTAAGGTGCAACAACTTCGGGCGTCGTAATGTGAGGTTTTTTGGCTCGTGCCCAATCTCGCATGGCATGGAACGCGTTGAAATTAGACTCCGTGCCGCCGCTTGTTAAATTGGCTCGACCTTCGTCCCCCCCATTCACCAGACCGATACAAATATCGAGAATATCGTTTTCCATCTTTGCAGCGGAGGACTCCTGAAATGTGAATAGCCCGTTCCACTCCAAAAACTCGTTAAACGCCTCGTGCGTTAATCGTGACATCTCAGCCTGACCCTGGAACGATGTACTTGCCAACTTCCCTTTTTGGCCGCTGGTCATTTCCGATCTTAGGCGCTTCACTTCAGACATGACGTCTTTATAAGATGAACGACCCTTGGGTAACTTGTAGATGCTATCTGTCACGCGAGACCTCCGTAAGACGAGTAATTCTATAAATCTTAATTGCGTTTAAACGGTAAAAGACGCCGCTACTAGTAGGCCCCCAACCGCCATTTGACGACCATTACCAGCAATGGGTACATTGAGGTGACCCGCACTAAGGTTGGTCGTATGAAAACAGCGCTCCTGTCCACAAACGCTTGGCAACAGCAACTTGCCGACCTGGTCTTGTCCCTTGCCTCAGACAGGTTTTACGGTCACCTCGCTACTGCGTGTAGAACATTATCCGGCTGCAACAGTGTTCTGGTTGTTTGGCTAGGACATGACCACCGCCCCATTAGCCTTTATAGCGAGCACACCGACGAAGAGGCCTTAAAATCGTCGTCACTCTGGCTGGATGGCGGCTACCTTGTAGACCCCTACTACACCCTCTTTAAAACCAAAGCTCCTGAGGGCTTTTACCTACTCGATGATGTTGCTCCCGACAACTTTAGGCATACGGATTTTTATCATCGCTATTTTGAAGCTATGGGTCACTCGATTGACGGGGGGTTTCTTTTCAATTTGAGCGAGGACCATTCGATGATGGTCTCCATCGGTAAATCCGACGAACAGCCTTTCCGAGCAGATCAAATCGAGGCACTACACGCCGTATGCCCCATCCTCTCAGCGCTTTGCAGCAGACAGCAGTCTGCGGCATCGGGAGAGGTGAACTTTTCTGCCCCCTTAGATAAAGTGTTTAGAAATTTTGGCAAGGATCACCTGAGCGCTCGCGAGTGTGAAGTGATTCAGCTAATCCTCAAAGGGCACTCCAACAAATCTATCGCAAGACTCCTAGAGATTAGTGTTGATACGGTAAAGGTCTACAACAAACGCTTTCACACGAAACTAGAGATCACGTCGCAAGCCGAACTCTTTTCGCTGTTTTTGGAGTCCATCGCACTCGTTCCCTTCGACGCGGACATAGATCCGTTGACTCACTATTTAGAATTGCGGCACAAGTGATAAATCTTTATCTCGTACAGATCCTTGGTGAAAAATGCTTGCAGCTAAAGCCTTTGAAGACACTCACCGTGTTAATATCTGTGATGAGCTGTGTACGTTTGTGCACCCGTCTATATTGACATGGTAGAGGTCGGCGGTTCGAATCCGCCTGGTCCTACCAAACATAAAAAAGGCCTGCTTATAGCGGGCTTTTTTGTGTTTGGAGGCTTACCACACTCTGAGGGTGGCGAAGCCAGTCGACAAACGCGACCTTAGGAGCGTTTAGTCCGCCAGAA